>JACKZZ010003250.1_pt1 | contig 43513 bp, 19 predicted proteins | sample 8027871 | NCBI WGS metagenome assembly JACKZZ01 (sample SAMN15724774, study PRJNA655200) | protist metagenome | isolation source: fluorescence activated cell sorting (FACS) single amplified genomes of... | place: USA: West Boothbay Harbor, Gulf of Maine | collected 2000-07-19
CTCCTCGTCGGTATCTTTCGACGTGGACTCGCCAATCCTCGTTGAGCAAGAATCTCGCACCGATTTGTCTTCCGAAAAGGATTCCATGGAAAAAAACCCAAGCCCAATCAAAGACCGCTTCCCCTGGGCGGTTGTCAACAGCACGAACCCCACGGTATCCACCTTACTGCTCCAGGCCAGAGACGAAGAGGACAGCAACCGCCTTGACGTCCGTCTAAACAGCACCTTTGTCAAGAATGAAAGGCAGTACCAGACCACGCTCTTAAGCGGGGGATTGCTCTTGGGCTGGGCCAAGGTCAAGAAGGGAAACCAGAAAGGCTGGCGCAAGCGGTACATGGTGCTGCTAAACAAGGAGCTCTTCTTTTTTGAGTTCCCCACCGATGCCCACGTGAAAACTCGTTGTGACTTGGAAGATTTCAAGCTGGTGCGTGGCCCCACGGTTTTGACGCTAAAGTCGCGGCTGGAGACTTATTCTTTGGCGTTTCTCACACCTAAGGACCACCAGCGCTGGCTCATGGCCCTGCATCTTGCCTGGAAAACTCGAGCACACCAGGAGGTTTAAATCATCAATGAGTACGAAATCGAGGGAGACCAGGCAAAACTTTGTAAATTATTTGCCTTCCGGCCTATAACTTGTGGTATATATTTGAGTGTGAGTATAGAACTGAAAAGCAGGAGAGTTTAAAATACTGAATAAAAGTGAATTGAAGAGCCGCTAAAGGATCTACCTTTCCAAACCATGATTGCGAAGGTGTGGTCTTTTATCTTCCTCTTCGTTTTTTTGAGCGAGAGAGCTAGCACTAGCGAAACGGTCGACCGAATTGTACAAGATCGACCGGACGAGATTGGAGCAGTAAATTTAGGTCAGTTGAATTGAATTGAATACAGTTTTTGCTTTTCCCAAGCCTCAAACTAAATATTCACCAAATTTTTAAGCAGAAAGTGCAGAAAGTGAGATTGCAAATTCGCTGAACGTTTTCTTGGCTATAAAAAACGACACTGGCCCGCATCTGGTGAAAAAATTCGGCCCGTTTTTGGCGAATTATGTCAAGAAGCTCACGCAAACTGCCATCTCAATAAACCAACAAACGCACAACCTGCACGCGCTGAAACGATACACCGATCAAGACAGGAAAAGGGATTGTGACCGAACAAACATAGAGGATTGGCAAAAAAGGATGGGGAAACTTGTCAAATTCGAATCAGAAAAATTCGAAGCTGTCAACAAAACGCTCGTGAAAGTGATTCTTGGGAAAGCCTTGAATTCTGGAAAACCTCAAGAGAACCTCAAGCAGAAATTCTGCTCCAATGAATGTGTTGCCAATTACGCTCTCGCTATGAGGGCGTTCCACAAGTCGGGCACCATGCTGTCTGGTATTCTGCGCTCCAAACTGGAGTTCCTCACGCAGCGCTTCGTCCAATACAGGTTCAATAAACAAAGTGGGGTAGATATGAGGGCGAACGTAAAGACCGTGTTGTTCGTGCGTAATCCGATCCGCTTGCTGGTGTCCTCGTACTACTATCACTGCGTCAGGGGTGTGGAGTCTTACTTCGGAGGTCAGTCCCTGAGCGAGCTACCCCCGCAGATCAGAGGAGGCTTGGGATTCACCGCAGTGCAGCTCCAGGCTAGAAAGTCGGGCTTCCCTGCGTGGGACCCCGATGAGACATACCAAGGATACATGCTCCGGAAGAACCACACCGGTGATGTCTTCACCAAGGCACAGCGGATGCTGATGGAAATGCGCAGAAACCTCGTCCACGACATGGGTGACATGGAGCTCAACTTGGAATTTGCCCGAAACTTCCCCAAATCCGTGCTTCCCCTTTGTTTGGAGTCCTTATCCGGTCCAAGCCGGGAGAACCAGATAAAGAAGATGCTGGATTTTCTCGAGATCAACTCGACCCACATTGACTTGTTTTCGAAACCATCTTCGGATACGAATGAGAATTCGGCTGCTGTGAAGCACGGCACGCAGAATCTTCAGCAGAAGGATGACTTCCAACTCGTGAGAGCCCTTGACGCTGGCCATTTTGGAGGCCTTTTTGCTAGGCTCGAGGAGAAGTTTGGCTGTCCTTTCTAAAATTTGTTTTCTTTGCTTTTTTGGGTTAGTTAGGATTTTGTGATTGAGAGTGTCACCAGAAATGCTCGAGAAGCAGCTCAAGGAGTCAGCAGAGTAGGTCAACAAGTTGCAGTTCACTTACAACAATGAGGTTCAAGACAGTGAGGTTAAGGTTGGTGGTGAAGAGGTAGATGGAAATGCATAGGTTAAAAATAAGGGACAGTGTTATCTCAGTAAAGTGCCCGACGTGCTTCCAGGTAGTGTTCAAACATTGCCGGTTGCTTCGTAGAGCTTATATACTTTTTACTCTAGTTAAATTTAAAAGGACACGTTTGTAAAGTCTGGTGTGTGCTCCAGCGGAGTCTGCCAGGCAGGTAGCTGGAACGATAACGTCAAGAACGGCAACTGGCCCTCAAAAAGTTAGTTCAAAAGATCTCAAATTCCAGCTTTGCAACGCACCCGTCGTTTCGCAGGGTCAATAATCACAGGACAGGCATCTGAGGGGGCGGGAACTGCCTATAAGGTTGTTGGGTGTATATGTTGGTTGAAGCCTGCCTGGTGCTTGTAGGTCCAGTACCTTGGCATCCCCTCAAACCAGAATCCGACGCTTGTTCTGCTTGACGCCATCCAGAATTTCCTTCACCGCTATATCCACCGGCGTGCCATATTTCTGGTATGAAACACACTTGTACTTGCGCGCGGTCTGCTGCCTGAGAGAATTCAGGAAGGTGGCCGGGTTGAAGAGATCAGAGAGATCGAGGTTGTTTCATATTTCGCGACATCTAATGGTCAGCCTTCTAGAACTGCGCCAGGACAAGAGGATGAGTCAAGCACCCCTGATCACTTCCTCTTTCGGATTATGCGTGGAACTTCATCTGAGGGGCTGGATTGCACTGGCAGATCTTGCGGCCCTTCTTGCACGGCTTTTTGGCCGTTTTTGGATAGATCAGTCAAATCGATATCCATATCAAATGTAGTAATTCTTGGAGAGTCTCCTCGTTCTGCCGTCAATGCAATCCTCCGTTCGTTTCTAGAGTGCAATGAACAGGCAACAGCCGTGCGAACCAACCTCATGTAGCGTTGCTTCAATTCTTCATCTCCAACGAACCACTTTGTCCAATTAAAGCAGTAGGAGAGGGCATGAGTTCCTGCATGTGCCATGCTTCTCCCGCTGAACACATTCAGCCTCAGGCATTTCTCGGGTTCTGTAAAAACACCGGCGTCCTTGGTAAATACTTGTACAAACGATTCGCGTACATATCCCTCACCCTTATTTGGGCGTTATGTTCTCCATAAACTCCAGGAAGAATCCTCTTCTTTCCATCCACAAATTCATGCTTCGGATTCCATAACGATGCACGGACAGAAAGCGTGAGAAATCCGAACACATCCCATTGCTATGGTTTTAAACACATCCCTGCCTGGATGACCAGGCATACACGAGCCCAAGTCCACGAGAGCAACTCCAGTAAGTTTGCCCGTCGAATCCCGTCGGAGCATAAGGTTTGGAGGGTAAGCGTCTCCGTGGATCAGTAGAAGAGGTGCGCAATTCCGATCCGTGTAGCTCTCAATCATATCCAATCTTGCTGCTTTCATGAGACTATGATAATACAAAGGATCAGATCTATCCAAATTCTGGAAGCGAGTACCTAGATTGTCACGCAAGAAATCGTACAAGTTTCCAACTTTCTCCTTGAACCAAATCATCGTCTCCAAGTCGGTGCTCACCCCGTCATATTTGAGAGGTTCAGGTGCAGATTCCCTCCCGGGTGGGATCAATATAGCACCAGAAGAGTAAAGGCGATTCCAGATTCGCCACAGCGCAGTGTGAAAATCTGCCAAGGCGCACGCAATTGTATTTGCGTCCTCCTCAGAAAGAGATACGTCCCCAGAGATAGGATTTGGCTTGAAACCTCGGGCACACAAGTCTTCCATAATAAGTAGAGGCCCCGCGCTAGCGGCCCGCCGGGAGGGCTCGAACGGAGTGGGGTTAGGGGTTACGCCAGGGGAAGCATTTCACACGGTTGTGGTTAGGGTTAGACTAGTGATCGACACCGCATCAATTCTTATTGGAACAAACCCCGACAACAAACAGCAATGCACAGAATACTTAATCGATCCATTTCTGATGGCGGCTTTGGACTCCACTCTACGGCTGACACAGCTCCACTAAGAAACGCCTGCTTCTTCACCACCAACCACAAAAACACATCCCCTCCGATCAGTCCTCCATCTTCGGCGTCTGACGTGCTCTCTTCGCTTCAGGGACTCTTTCAGAGACAAAAGGGAGGGATCCAGTGGGTTAAGGAGCAAAATAATTAGCCTGATTGAACAAAAAAAACAAGGGTACTACCCTTTGCAAAAAGATTGACTTTTTGGTCAATTTCAGGCCTCTCTGAAGCAGCGCCATTCTGGGGGAGTGCACTGTGGAACAGGGTTTGGAAATAATAAAGAGGAAATATTCTCAAAACTATCCAATAAGATCATAATCCTCCTCCGTCTTCGTCTCAAACTTTCGTCTGTCAACAAGCTGTCTTCCAAGGGAGCTACACGAGGTTTACGTGAACAACAAAAAGAATATGGTCTTTTGTGGAGGTTGCGGGAAAGAAAAGGTCAAGTTTGCGACATGCAAAGGCTGCAGACAAGCGTACTACTGCAACAAGGCGTGCCAGAAGAAGGACTGGCAACAGGGCCACCGCGAGGCGTGCCGCGAGGCGTGCCGCGAGGCACAAAAGCAAAACGCGCTCAAAGTCGATGAGATGCACCAGAAAATTTTGACAAAGGTCAAGAGTAAAGCAGATGTGGCCATGATTCTCAACGAGACCGGTTTAGATATCAACTCTCGTGATTCCTCTGGCCTAACTTGCCTCCACAAGGCTGTTACGCTGGGCAGTCCCGATCTCTTTACCTTACTCGCGGACCAAGAGCGCATCGACCTGAACTCCCGAGACGACTCCACCGGGAACACGGCGCTTCACCTCGCTGCGGAGTACCAGCCTGATGCCGTGACGACCCTGGTCCAGCAGGAAGGGATCCAGCTCAACCTGCAAAACAAGGACGGCTGGACGGCTCTCCACATCGCTGCGCAGTCTTCGTCTGCTGCGGTGACGACCCTGGTCCAGCAGGAAGGGATCCAGCTCAACCTGCAATCCAAGGACGGCTGGACGGCGCTCCACATCGCTGCCGACTACCAGCCTGATGCCGTGACGACCCTGGTCCAGCAGCAAGGGATCCAGCTCAACCTGCAAAGCAAGGACGGCTGGACGGCGCTTCTCCCCGCTGTCTCTCAGGCACACAAGGCACCTTACGTGCAAGCAGTCCAGGCCCTCTTGAAGACTCCCAATGTTGACATCAATGCCCGTTCCCCCAACGATGATCGCGCTCTGAGTCTCATCACCAAGCTAAACCCACACCTCCTGTTCGACCTCTTGCCGCTTCATGGCAGCCTGGGTCCCCAAAAAAGTGAAGAATTCACCACCCTGATCCCGGTCTTAAAAGCTCTCGGCGATGCACAACACTCGATCGAAGGCTGGAGCGCAGAACAAGTCAGACAAGCACAGGAAGCCGGGTTCCAAGCCATCTACGGACACTTCCGCCAACATCCACTCCTACAACTACAATTCTCTCAACTCCCGCCCCAAGCTCAAGACCGTCTCCGCAAGGTCGACCACGACCTGAACGCCCTGCGCGTCCTGTACTCGCAGCTGCTCCGGACGAGCTCGTTCAAAAAGATTCCTGAGCGCGGCCTCCAAGCGGATATCCTCCTTCTCGCGCTCGACCAGGGGAGTGCAATGCGCGCCTCTGCCTCCACTTTGTCCGGCGTTTCCGAGTACCTTTTGAGTTTGGCCGAGCTCAACCACCTTTAAGTTAGTGACAAATAGGAAATAAGCTGATCATGTCTCTAATGCTGGTAAATATCCCAAAGAAAAACTACACGCACGGTGCTACATCGTGGAGAGAATCGTAAACCCCCGAAGCACCTATCCAAGTACCTGTGGAGGTCCAAATCCCCTGCAACCTCAAGAGGCCCCTCATAAACCCCATCGCGGGCCCACGTTGAAGGTCTTGTCGTGGAAGAGGCGGTGGAACTCTTTTTGGTTTGACCAGGTTTTCAGTGCGGGGAGGCGAGAAGCTTGCATCAAAATCTTGCAAAGTCAAGAAACCTTCGTCACAGATATTTTAAGACTCTAACTTATCACAATCCTTTTCGATAGTCTCCCATAGCCGTCCTCCTTCTTCTACAAAACCCTTTGAAATTGATTCCTACCGTTCATTGAGTAGTGAACTTCCTTCCTCATGAAGGGGTAATTTTTCGGCCATCACAAGATTTAGGACAATGCTAATAGATTGAAGAGATGGAGAAGTAGTGGCGTCGTGAAAATTTATTTGGTGCACACAGTTTCAAGAGGGCATTAACTGCGTATCCTACCAATAAGATGGAGTTGGCTGTCCTTTCTAAAATTTGTTTTCGTAGTTTTTTGGGTTAAATCCAAGATTTATTGGAAGATAGGAATGAATTTACCGTAGATTTGGTCCATATCAACAAGTAGATTGGTGTCTTTTAGGTTTCCCTCCCAAATGGATGGAGAAAAACGAAAAAGGCGAAAGGAATTGCTCTCAAGACGGCGGAGCTTCCAAGAGAGAATAGAGGGGAAACTTCGGGAACGGGATAAGATGCTTCTTGTAAAGGGTGACTTCTGTACTCTGCGCAAGCTACGTAGGAAACAGGACCAAGAGCCAATCAGCTCGAAACTGCGGGATTCGCCGCTCTATCGGAGCTGGTGCGAGGTGTGTCACTCCCATCGCAAATGGTGCGGATTCGACCACGAAAAAAAAGTTTTTTGCATCCAACACCAAGCTGATAAGCACACAAAAGGCCTTTTGCAGGCGCAACTCGCCGGACTCTCTTCTTTGGATTCGAAAGACAAGGTTTTGGTGCGACGCATTGTGCAATCTCTACGACTGCGCAAGGAAAAACATAGGAGCAGAGCAGGGGACGCACGGGACCAGTCCAAGACCGCAGCACAGATCTTCCAGGCGCTAGACACCTCCCAGGACGGCGCGCTCGACAAGAAAGAGCTGGAACAGGGCCTGCACATGATGGGTCTGGGCTTGCACCCGATGGACGTGGCCGCTCTATTCCGTATCATGGACAAGGACCGCTCAGGGGGCATCAACCTCCGAGAATTCGTGGAGATCGTCAGTCTGGGCCTCGGGACTTTTGAGAAGGTTCCTGGGATGCTATCCAAATCGGAGGAGTGGTTGATGGGGGAAGACCGAAGAGAGGACCTACGTCAACGTTCTATGAATTTGCTCCCCAAGATGTGCCCGTATTAGACTAATCTTGTAAGGAAAGTGTTTCACCTTTTGGAATTCAGGGTCGATTAATTAATTTCAAGGAAACCCTGCGCTACGAGCAGTTCACGAGCTACGTTGTTGATCACCTTGAATCGAGTAGGGCCCATGTGCACCCCGCCATACCAGCGACTCACGCAAACCAGGAGGTTCTCCACCTTGAGGAGGTCAAGCAGGTGCGCAAGCTTGGAACCGGCACCCTTCTCACCGTCATCATCGTTATCGCTCAGCACCAGGTTTGGAGTGCGAATCCGGAACGCCGACATGAGCGGATGCGACGCCTTGGCTAGTTTGCGGTCGCGCAGAAGCTGGTGCTTGGCCTGGAGGACCTGAGCTTCGGAGCACACCCTGCAAACATGCGCCTGGAATGTGCTTTTCATTACCGTCACGCAAGGGCCGCTGTAGATGGTTAGATCGGGTGGAACTACTTGGTGAGGAACCTTGTGAGGCTGGGTTGAAACATTTGTGTTTGGTTCAGTGAGAAGCTGGAGAACACTCTCTTTGAACTCCTGAAATGCCATAAACAGGACTGGTGTGCCCGGGCTGTGCATCGTGCTTAAGCGGTCCAGGAGCTCGCGGCGCGACTCGGCATTGTTTGGCCAATACTCGATGTTGAAGTTCGGGGGAGTTTCCGGGTAGCCTGGAGGAAGTGTGACCACCAAGCATATCTCAGAAATCTTTAAAGTCACTTTGTTTTGTTCGATGATCACCTCTTCCAGGTCCGGGTACATCGAGCGTATCACCTCCAGTTCGTCTCTGGGATCCATTTGATTTTAGTAAACCGTTTTAAATTCTATGCAAGACCCATATTATAAGTGATTTTAGTAAGATAGAGGGCTCCTAAAGAGCAGAAAAGAGTCGTCCCTCAAAATTTGGTTTTGTTTCCTTTTCCAAAGGGAGGTCTCTGTTAGAAACTTATTTGGCAGACTCGAAAATGACAGTACAGAGGCTTCTGCAGGCCTGTGCCACTCGAGGCGCACCACGGGGCAAGAGCGGCCGACGTTTCGGGAGCATCACGGGCAAACACGGGAACCGGTTTTTCTACAAGGGCAAAGGGCACAAGCGAGAGGGCCGATTCGACAATAAGCGGAATTTTATTTCAGATCCTTTACTGAAAAAGTTCCTCGTCCCACCAGACCTTACTGGGTTCAAGCTCAAGCCGTACGTCTCGAGGAAGACGCCGTTAGTGACGAACGAGGAGGCGTACCAGATCAAATAGTATTTATAAGTCGTCGGTAAAGGCCATGGATTGTGCTTTCGTCTGAAACTGGTCCCCAAGCAGCTCAATTAGCGCTTGAATCACCAAGTGTTGGTTTTGATTTTGCGTGTTCTCGACCTTGTTTGATCGAGCATGCGTCGGAGGTGCTTGAACAAAACTGCGGTCGACGCCGTTAGTGACGAACGAGGCGTACCAGATCAAATAGTATTTATAAGTCGTCGATAAAGGCCATGGATTGTGCTTTCGTCTGAAACTGGTCCCCAAGCAGCTCAATTAGCGCTTGAATCACCAAGTGTTGGTTTTGATTTTGCGTGTTCTCGACCTTGTTTACGAGAACTTGATCGAGCATGCGTCGGAGGTGCTTGAACAAAACTGCGGTCTCCTTGGGCGCATCAAACTCGATCCAGTCGGATATGCGTACCTTGTGGCGTTTGTGATCCACAATCAAATCACCGCCGAAAAGCAGAAGCATGGTGGGGTTGACCGGGGTGAGGTCCCGGACAAAGATCTTGGAGGAACGCACCTTCTCGTGGTACACGGCGAAGTCGTGCTCGAGTCCCGTGGTATGGGCAACGCTGAGGGGGTGCAGGTGGGCGAGGTCCGTCGCGCTCGTGTGCACGAGCTTGGGGTTCCTGGTGTTTCGTTTGGCGACGTGAGGGTAGAGCCCAGCCACCAGAACGCTCCTTACGAGCAGCTTGTTCTTGGCGTTACTATTCGCGGCCTTGATGTTTCCGTTTTCGAGGAAGAGGAAGCTTAGCCCTTTAGTTGTCTCCCTTTTGAAGTTGTGTCGGAGAGTGTGAAGCGCTGTCAAAGCGGAGATCGACAGAAAGTGGTCCTTGGCGAACTTCGAGGCTCTGCCCCAGCCCTGCTTTTGTTTGATTTCCTGCCACTGGTCAAAGGCCGCCACGATGCAAAGGAGGTCCGAGTGTGGTACCCAATCCGCGGCGAGCTTCTTCTTGGCTCTTACACCCAGGTCATTCTTGCCAAACGGTGCCTGAAACGGCGACTTGGAGCTCATGGCCGCCACGACGGTCAGGATCGGGTCCAAGCAACCAAATACGCAGCTGTAAATCAGCATCTTGGCGAGGCGCACGTCCATCGGCAAGAGAGCCAAGTGGAACCCGAGTGGCGACAGAACGGTCTTGCCCCTAGCGCGATCACCCGGGTTGGATGCCTCTACGAGAGCACCCGCGCTTTTCAGGTCCTGCACAGCCGTTTGCACGGCCTCCATATCGGGCGGCTCCAGAGCTTTCTCCAGGAAGTCCATCTCGGAAAGCTTGTCCCCGGAGAGCTGCAAAAACTTGACCTGCAAAACGAGATCTTCCAAGGACACCCTCTTGATCTCCGGGAGCGCGAACGCCTGCATCTTGTTCTCGAAAAAGTCCCGCGTGAACAAGTGGTAGCACTCGCCCGCCTTGGTCCGGCCAGCGCGGCCTCGTCTCTGCAACGCACTGGCCCGGGCCACCCAGTCCTCCACCAGGCACGGCATGCGGTTCTCCGTGTCGTACCTGTTCTCTTTCATGCGCCCGCAGTCCACCACGATCGCCACGTCATCCACCGTGATGGACGTCTCGGCAATGTTGGTCGCCAGGACCACCTTGCGCTTGAAAGGGGGTGGCCTGTCGAAAATTCGCGCTTGGTCATCCCCGCTCAGCGTTGAGTGCAGGGGCACCACCACCCAGTGCTCGGATTTCAGATTCGAAGAGAGCTGCGAGAAGAGCTTCTGGATCGAGGCCATTCCCGGAAGGAAGACCAAGACGGCGTCGGTTTTGGGCTTTTCCTTGTCGAGACTTTCCAGTAAAGCCTGGATCAAATCCATGTTGAGCACGTCCATTCGCATGTTCTCCAGCGTGCTTTGAACGAGCTTGGTACGAGTTTTACCTTTACCTTTACCCACAGAAGAAGCATTTCGACTCGCACTATTACCGTCACCGGCCTGGCGAGCCCTATCCAGCTTGTGGCGCCCGTTCTTGAAGAACCTGCTGTAGTAATCCCCTGGAACCACGCTGTACGAGCACCGTTCGATGGCGTCCTCCAAAAAGAACGCCTCTACGGGAAATGACAAACCCTCGATGTGGATGTCGGGGCAGTCTCCAAAGTACGACGTGAAAAGTTCGGCGTTGATCGTGGCACTCATAAGAACAAGCTTGATGTCCGGCCTCCGCACGACCAAATCCTTCAAGAGCACGAGTAAAAAGTCCGACAAAACTCCTCGCTCGTGGACCTCATCCACCAAGATATGCGTCGTCCCAGAAAGCATGCGGTCCGACTGCAGCATGCGTAGCAAAACGCCCGTCGTCATAAAGCAGATCTGTGTCGCATTGGACGTCTTCTTGTCGGACCTCACGACATATCCGACCGATTTTCCAGCCTTTGCGTCGCCCCGCTCTTGGGCGACCCTCTCAGCCACGCCGATCGCGCTGATTCTGCGTGGTTGGGTGCACAAGATACTGGCAACGCCCTGGGAGTCGTCCAGAATCAGCTGCGGCACCTGGGTGGTCTTGCCACATCCGGTCTCCCCACTAAGTACCACCACTTGGTTCTCGCGGATCATCGATTGGATTTTTTCGCGCTCCTTGAATGCGGGCAGGCGTTCTCTCTGCGCCTTGATTGTGCCATTCAGTGGGTCTGGAGGAGTGTAGGTTTCTGAGAGCTTTTTCTTGAAACCTGGTGTTTTCAAGATTTCTACACCTCCTTTCTTTGCAAAGTACGCCACACGCACCCGCTCGATGAGCTGCTCCGGGGTTTCAGTCTCTTCCTCTTCCGAGGACTCCTTTTTGGACTCGTTGTCTGTTGGAAGTTCAAGCTTAGGACGGGCCTTACCCTTCGACTTGACAGCCTCCAAAAAACTCTCTCCATTGTGACTCAACGCGATAGTATCGTCGTCTCGAATTAAGGTCGTCTCGAACAGCTCGGCATAACGCACCTTCTTCGAGGAAGTTATATCCGAGACCAAAAGGAACGCCCGAGTAGGTTTTTTCAGTCCCTTCACCTTGCCTGTGGCGCCCTTGAATAGACTCAACAGCGACGCGTCTCTCTTGATGACCAGGTTCTTCTTCACCTCGGACAGCTTGTGCGGCATGCATAGATTTACGCGCACCTTTGAGTTGACTGGCTCCCGCTTTAGCTTGAGTGAGTCCAGTCCCACCTCTCTGTCTTTGAGCTTCTTGTTCGGGTCTTTTCCCTTCTCATCCTCTTTCACGAGCTTTTTTAGGTTTAGGAGGTGCGGATCCTTATTGTGGACCCCCAATTGTGCCAGAAGTTTTAAAATTACTTTTTGGTTCGCGTTGGAGAGAGCGATTTGTCCACTGGGCGGGGGAGTGGCCGGCAAACTTGGGGTTTTCTTGGTTTTCTTCTTCCTTTCTATGTCCTTCTTCAGGTGATTTTTGTCCTTCTTATGCTTCTTATCCTTTTTACGCTTCCTATCCGTTTCACCCATCCCCTTTGGTCCTAGATTTTGCTTGTCCCGATCCACAACAAAGTGTTGCGTGAAAAGAAAGTGTTTGTGTGTGTTGGTGTTGAGATAAGAAAGTTTCCTGTGTTTAAAAATCCATTAAAAGAAAAACAAATCACGCAAAACTCGCACACAGAGTGAGTAAAGCCCGAAAACCCGAATTGAGACTCTTCCAGTCGATTTCTTTCCAAAAAAGAAGGGCCTCCGGGAGGCGAACAAAAAAAGAAAGGATTAAATCCATATTCCTGAACCTGCACCCCTTACCACCCTCGTATCTCCCCCTTTTCACCCAATTCTGACCCCGAAAAAATTCCGAACAGCAAAAATCATGTCAGTGGGCGGGCTGGCCACGTTCTCGATCAACGACGGACTCAGCGAAGGTCTCGTCCGCGGATTCCGCCTGGGCTTCATAGATGACGTCGAACAGCACCACCTCGCGCAGTGCGAGACGCTCGAAGACGTCTGTCTCAACCTCGTCGAGACGGACTACGGGTCCATCCTACAGAGCGAAGAAAAGTCACCCTCTGCGATCCGCGATGCAATGCTTGCCAAACTCACCGCCGAGTTCGAGTACCTCCGCTCCACCGCGGTGGGGCCCCTGGCGCAGTTTCTGGACCTGATCACTTATGACTACATGATCGACAACGTGATCCTGATCCTGAAGGCCGTGCTCAATAACCCAAACGCCGTCGTTGAGGATATCATAAGTGAGGCCCACCCCCTCGGCAAGCTCTCCGAGTCCACGCTCAAGTCGATCTGCGCATTTGAGAACACGCCGCGCGGGTACTCCGAGCTGTACCAGACTGTACTCATCGACACGCCCATCGGCAAGTACTTTAAGCAGTTCCTAGCCGAGGAATCCATGAAGCAAACCCAGGACTCGGGCGAGGTGCAGAACCTGCTGGAAGAGATGCCTACCACCAAACTGGAGAATTCGCTGCGCAAGTTGTATCTGGAGGACTTCCACTCGTTTTGTGTGAAAAACCTCGGCGGCGAGACGGCCGTTTTGATGGACATCCTGCTCAAGGCGCGCGCGGACGCGACGGCGATCAACATCACGCTAAACTCGTTCGGCACCTCGTTGAACGAGCCCAGTATGCGGCAAAGTGACCGCAAGATGCTCTACCCTTCCTTCGGAGCGCTCTACCCGGAGGGCACGAACGCGCTCAGCTTTGTGGGCGACGAGGACGAGTTGCAGGCTGTGTTGCGGAATTACCCCGAGTACCGCTCTATTTTCGACAAGTACGTTACGGAGGAGAAGACCATCGACGATGCCTTTTACGAGCGGGAGGTCATGTTGAATGAGATTGCCTTTGACGGCCAGGCGAACTACGCGTGCTTTTACGCGTTCGTAAGGCTGAAGGAGCAGGAGATTCGCAATTTGGTTTGGTTATGCGAGTGTATTGTGCAACGCCAGAAGAGCAGGATGCGTCAGCACTACATCCCGATTTTTTCGCAAGACTCGGCGTGGCGCGTCCCGGGTTGAAACAAGTTTTAAATGGAATTTACAAAGAATTTTTAAAGTCATTGCGCTGGTTTTGTGTACTTGTTGCGCCTTGCCTTTCTCCCGCGGCTGTTGCACGGTCTGGCGCCCTTGTTGGCCTTTGAAAACGGCGAATTTGTTAGGAAAAACGGGCTTGCGACGGTGCTGAATTTGGAGATTCTCTTCTCCAACTCACCTTTTTTAATCTGCGCTTGTTACGGTTCATGCACTCAATCCGCCTCACCGCAAATCGCGCCTCTCCATTGACCGAGCAAAACTCTTCCAAATACGAAGTGTGGGTATTTTTTGGTGAAAAAATTTCGGTCTTGTGTGTGAAAAAAAGACGCTGCCGTGACAATCCTCTTATTATAGAAGCCATCAGAACCGCAACTGGAACCTCCTCCAAATGATAATTTTGAAAGGAAGAAAGAAACCAAGAAAGGAAAAAGCCGAACTCAAGTCAGTCAGCTTGGAACGCCCCTCCTCCTACAAATCTCCTCTCTCAACCCCATCTCCTCGAGACCCAGCTCAAAGAGTCAAAACTTGCTACGGCCTGAACCGAATATCTCCGTTTTTATTTCCCATGAGGTCAAGGTGAATTCAGACTTGGACGCACAGTCTTGGATCTCGGAAAACACTACTAATCAACCCGCATCCTACGTAACGCTTCCTTCTGAAATTACCTCGAACTCCTTCAGTTCTTTTCAAACCTCAACACATGTGACAACAGCCAGCTTGAAGACGTTAGAGTGCGCATTTGCTTGTGCTATTGGATGAGAATGGACCGAAGAGTTGGTCGCCAATTATGTGCTGAATGCACAGGTTTTTGTTCTGACCACAACATCTTCCATGACCTGGATGTGGATAATTGTAAACAGGGTGACAACATGATACCCAAACCCAGGGCTCTACTGCGACACTTTGACAGTCGCCCTTTCGTGCTGGTTTCATGGCGAACCTACAGGAAACCGTGTTCTGGATCCGAGAGAGCGAGAAGAGGAGGCACACATATCGGGTACACCACATTCGGGAAACCCATTTCCTGTATTCCTACCCACACTTGGAGATCGATAGTTTCTGGCACCAAAATCCGAATCGACGACGTCATCGTCGATCGAGAACCAATCATCTCAAAATTGAATTTCACGCACTCTGTGAAATCCGAGTTTTCCCCAGCAGATAAGATAAAAGCCCCAGCGACTTCGTTCATAGTCTCTGCTCACTAGGATTTGAGACCAGACCTGAACTTTTATTGAGTGAGTGCTGGAACTACGAGTCGCTTCTGTTGTAGACAACACGCACTCGAGATTCCCGGGAATAAATTAAAAATCTACCTCATACTCCCTGAACTGGCCCTTTTCTTCTTCCTCTTTCCCTTCCCCTTCCTCAGCCTCTTTTTTGTGATCTGTTCAAGACTGAGTGAGTCGTCAGAATCACTCACACCACAGCCTTCAAAACCAGGTATTTCACTTTCACCCGAAACCTTCTTCGTCTCCCCTCTCCTTTGACTCATCATCCCCTTTATTTTGGGAGTGGCCCACCTAGAACTGCGGATCTCTGCAGTGATATCGGAGAAATCCTCATCGGAATGAGACAAATCCGGTTCCTCCGATACATCGTTGACCTCCTCCCTGGCCCTCTTCGCAGGCCCTCCTCGCACTGGCCTGCTTTGGGTGGGCGATTCTTCCTCTGTCTCCGTTTCAGAATATGTTCTCTGGTCGTATACTACCATAGACTCGGCCAGCCAATCCTTCTCGACTTCCGTGAGGTCGTCCATGGTGAACTCTTTAATTGGGATGTTGTTGTTAAATTTTGTCTTGTTAGGTTTCTTTTTCAGGCTTTTCCTGGGCCTATTTCAAAACTCTGATTTTAATGATTGAAAGAGCAAGTGGGGGGGTTTTCAGAAGAGAAAAAGCATAGATTGACCAGAAGAAGAACATCAAATTACTCTAAAAAAAAACAACCTCTTCCCTCTCTCTTTCCCTCCATTTTCTTTTCAAAAAGGATTTTACCACTCACCGATCGAGCTTTTCATCTCAAATATCAATTTCTGAATAGGAAATATTCTTCAACACACATCTGTGCCTTATTTTTTCCAAAGTCGGCATCACAAGGCGAGAAGTTCGTGCGCGGGAAAATGGCCGATAAAGATGGGAAAATGGATACAGGCACCACGGAAAACATCCAGCTGGCAGCCGTGAGAGATGAAAGCACAGAATCTTTGGAGGAAAACACAGATTCCATGGAGGACATCCAGAGAGCGGCTAGGGATCTGTACCTCAAACCAACTTCCACAGGTGACGAGGACAAGGTGTTCCTGATCGAGAAAGAAGAGGGCTCCTCATTCAAGGCATTTTCCGAACCCAAGGCAGACCTAGTGTACGACCCGGCCGATGTGAAGGAAGGCCTAGCGGAGAAAGACGCCGCGCCCTTCGCCGGCCTGTGTATGGGGTGCTGTCTCACCCTGCTACTGACGATCGGCGTATTATTGACGGTCTCGCAGTCGTTCACGAAAGGGAACGCAAAGCCAGACTTCACACCCGCAGAAACGGCGGGCCACATCATCCTGGCAATCGTCTGCTTTTTGTTCGTGCTGGTGGGCTGCTGTTGTTGCTGCGCGTGCGTTGGCAGCTGCATGAACGGATTGGCGGACATCCCGACGCTGGAGCAGGGACACGAAAAAGACAAGGCCAAGTTCTCATTCAAGCGCTGGAACACAGAATTCAAGAAGGACTGCCAGGAGCACGCCTCTTTGATGAAAAAATCCGCTGTAAAGCTGCCGGAGAAGGCCGCGGAGCTACTGAAGAAAAAGGCAAAAAAGGAGAAGCAGACCAAGGCGAAAGCGAAGAAGGACGCCGAGAAGGGCGTGGAGACGCGCGTGGCGGAAATGCTCGAGGAAGGCTTGGGCGTGGCCGACGTGAGACACAAGCTGCGGCCAACCGTCTTCGTGGTGGACTTTGCAGGTGACGAACTCGCCTCACAGGTGGCGCACCTGCGCGATCAGGTCTCGGTTATTCTAAAGGTCGCTAATGTCAAAACCGATGAGGTGGTGGTCAGGTTGGAGAGCCCGGGAGGTGCGGTTGCGCATTACGGGCTGGCGGCCGCGCAGCTCCTGCGTCTGAAGAACGCCGGTCTCCAGCTCACTGTGTGTGTCGACGTGGTGGCTGCGTCTGGCGGGTATATGATGGCCTGTGTGGCCAGTCGCATCGTGGCGGCACCCTTTGCGTATATCGGTTCGATCGGGGTCGTCATTATGATGCCCAACTTCAACCGCGTCCTCGACAAGAACAGCGTGGACGTGGTGCAGCTCACAGCGGGCAAGTTCAAGCGCACCGTCGACCCGTTTACGCCCATCACTGAGGAGGGCAAGAAGAAGCTGCAGGAGGAGCTGGCAGACTGTTTCCAGGCATTCAAGATGCACGTAGGGCTCAATCGAAAGGGCTTGGAGAAAACTATCGAGGAGGTGGCCACTGGTGAAGCCTGGCTTGCGGTACACGCCAAGAAGAGAGGTTTGGTGGACGAGATTGGCACAAGTGATGAGTTGCTCCAGAAAATGGCCAAACACGCGGATGTCGTTGTCTTGGATGAGAACAAGTCCAAGCTGCACTTCCTGGAGCACTACATGGACGGTTTGGTCAGAAGGGGGGGACCTCTCGCTGGTTTGCTCACGGCGCCGGCCAGATGGGGGCTCCTTTCTGGGGCCGTGGCCGAGCGTTACTTCCAACCTACTCTTCAGTTTCAGGCCCAGCAGCTTCATCCTCAGCCCGCAATGCTTGTTTGAAAAAAGGCTTTGGTAAATCTTACCCTAAAATCTAAGATTCCTATGTGGAAAGTAAACACTGCGCTCGCCCGTCTTGAGATTCAAATCTATCATCAACCACTTATCACAAAACCTAACAAACACTACCACAAACACATTATCAACTAATAAACACCAAAAACTACAATCAACCAAAACCTTTTCAACATCCAAAACTCACAAAACAACACACGTCGATCCACTACCAATACTTATTCAATCCTCATATTTTCCCTCCCCTCACTCTTCCACCCAAACTTTCCTCTTCCTTCCTCTCCTTCATCATCACCCCACTTCTTCACCAAGGCCCAGCAGCTTAATCCTCAGCCCGCAATGCTTGTTTGAAAAAAGACTTAAATCTAAGATTCCTAAGAAAGTTTCCACGTGCGCTCGCCCGTCTTGAGATTCAGTAGGTACCGCTTGCCCGGCTTTGACTTTGAGTTTTTCACCACCCAGCCTTTGGGAGGCACGTAACTTGAAGAAGTCCTTCGCGGCTCGTACGCGAAATCCAGTAAGGTTTCCCTGCTCAGCGAGTGCATTTCCTTCTTGGTCTGACTCACCTGCTTATTTAGGTTCATCTCTTGGAGCGCGTCCCACTTTTCACGCCTGTCTTTTCTCCGGCGCATCTTTTCCTCAAACATGGCCTGTCGGAGTTGTATTTTGTTGTCCAAGCTGGTTCTTCTTCCTCTCCAGCCAAAACTGAACCGCCTGTCCTTTCTTTTCGATCTCTTCAGGTCTTTTGGCGACCTCTTCAGGTCTTTTGGCGACCTCTTCAGGTCTTTTGGCGACCTCTTCAGGTCTTTTGGCGACCTCTTTAGGTCTTTCGGCGACCTAAGGAGCTCCTTGGACTCCTCCAGCTCAGGAATAGGAACAGGAACAGAAACAGGAGCAGGAGCGGGAGCGGGAACGGGAAGCTCGCCCGCAAAAGAATACAACTTGGTACCCATGTCACTCATCTGAATCTGGAGCTTCTTGCGCGTGCTTGCCAGCTGTAGCGCGCTGTGCACCTGGACTTCCAAACGAGACTCATCAAAACCATGGTCAGCCAGTCCTTTCGTCCGCCGTCTTACAAAGTCCAGCACCGCCGCGTACGTCTGGAAACCGGCTTGGTCCTCCATCTGTAGAGTCTTCACCGCGTGACACACTGCGATGACCCGCGATGCGGTCGCAGCTCGGCGCTTTTCTGTGGAGGATTCAACCGCTTCATCCTCCGGTGCGCCCAGCAGTCCCTTCCTAGTAGTGGAGCTCTTCTTACGCTTGAAACTTAAGGATAGCCTACGCACCTTGCGCACGAGCGAAGGCGAATTCTTCCTCTCGTCTTGGAGGTTTTCTTGGAGGTGCGCGAGATTCGCATTCAAGCCTTGGTTTTCCAAATCATGGTCCGAGCGTAACAGCTCAAGCTTGGCGATGATATCAGTAGTCTTTCCATTTGCACGGATGTTGTTCTGCTTTGCTAGCAACTGAAGATCCCTTCGAGACAGGTCCTGAAGGTTCTTCGGAATGAACATTTTTTGTTGATGCGATTCAGGCAGGTTCTCTAGCTATTGCCCTAACGGTGTCAATTTTTCAAGAAACTTGTCAGAAAACGAGACTTGACAAGTTTTTGAGATTTTGAGTATCAAATTATTTAAGGTAAAATAGCAATAAATAGCAATCGATCTACTATTGTCTCATAACATCATTCCAACAACGGCTCAGATTTTACAAAAGAGCGTAGGACGCAGCAGCAATCCCGAGGAACTGGAAAGCCCTGGCAGCAAGGGAGCCCGCACTGCTTGTAGTATCAACGCCAAGGGATGGGTCCCAGAAGACTGAACTCGTATTCGTAAGCTGCGTCAAGGAGAAAAAGTACTTCTTGCTCTTGTCGCCGTCTTCCTCAGAGGACATGACGATGCCAGTGTCCAGTTGGTCCACCCCGTTCTTGATTTTGACCGTGTTGACCCACGTGAACTTGCCACCCGCCTCGCCGTCCTCGAAGTCCACGTCCAAACCTTCATCACCGTCCTCGACCTCAACCAATTCCTTCTTCTTCATCTTGGTGTCCGAGTCAAGCCACACCGCGAAGGCCAAGGTGGAATTTCCTTCACCCACATATGGGTAGTTCTCCACATCCAGATCGAACTTGAACGAGTCCGGCGAGTATACCACATCGCCGCTCTCCGTCGTCTCGGACACCACGTGCGCCACCACCGACACGACGCCGTCCTCGGTAGTCAGGGTGTACGAGGACAACGTATCGGACGTCTTGTTCTCCACGATGTTCTCCCAATCCCACAGCCCGTCGGGGTACTCCGAAAGCACCACATCCAGATCCTTCTGGTAGCCCAGCGCGGGGTTCGATGGGATGAACTCGATGATCTTCTTAATCTTCGTCCTGAACCTTGCGGACTCTTTGGATTTCGTGGTTTCCGTCTTGGTCCTGAATTTGTACGATAGCTCCATCTCCACCTCGTTCACGTCGCCATCAAACTCGAATTCGAGCTGATCCTTGAAGTTCTCGTCTTGGTTTTTCTGTGTGTTTGGGTGGGAGTTAGGGAGGTATTTTTTGCAAAAAATTTAGGAGTGATTTGATCATGGATTGTTTTGACGAGGGTTTAGGTTTTTTAATGTTGAGGGGTTTGCAGCTACTCACCGCTTCGATCTTAAGCCTGGTATCGGTAAGAGTGGACTTTACGTCCCTCTTGTTCTTTCGTTTTCCCGCATGTGCACCGGTCAGCGCGCAGGCGGCCATAGCGAGGGCGTACTTGAGTTGCATGATGAGATGAAGTGGGATTTGAAAAAATTCTCGAATCAACTTTTTGCAAAGCTTTTGGAATGATTTTATAAAGTGAATGGGGAGTAGGGTGGGAACGAGAAAGAAAATCAATCGCCTTGTTTATTTTGACCGACTTTAATTGGTGATAGTGTAAATTTAGTGGAGTGGTATTTAAAGGTGGTTTTTTAGGCTTAGAAGTAAAAGATGACCTGTAGAAGAACTCTTGTTTCTCTCAGGTTTGACAGAAGATTTTCCTCTCAGTTTGACAGGTGTTTTGATAGTACTAAGGACAAGGGGGGAGAAATAGAGGTTTTACTACTTAAACTTCCAACAAAAGCCCTTTAAATCTTTCACTAAACGATTTGGGAATCGCGCCAAAATCAAAGTGCTTCCCTTATTCAGCTGTTTTTGGAGTCTGATCTTGAAAAGTAAAAACTGTTAAAACATAAACTTTTTCCATAAACAAAGAAATTCAGGTAAGACCCTCTGACAAGCGAATTTTCGGACTCAAAAATGCCGCGCGAGATCATTACCCTCCAAGTCGGGCAATGTGGGAACCAAATCGGGTCCGAGTTCTGGAAGCAGATTGCTGCCGAGCACGGCATCAGCTGCGAGGGCGTTCTCCAACCGTTCGCGGCGAACGGCACAGACAGGAAGGACGTGTTCTTTTACCAGGCAGACGACGAGCATTACATCCCGCGCGCAGTGCTGATGGACCTGGAACCTCGCGTGATCAACGGAATCTTGAACAGCGAGTACAGGCACCTCTTCAACAGTGAGAACTTCTTCGTGTCGAAGGACGGTGGCGGCGCGGGCAACAATTGGGCGAGCGGACACGCTCAGGGCGAAGCGCTGCACGAGGAAATCATGGATATCATTGATCGCGAGGCGGACGGATCGGAGAGTCTGGAGGGATTTGTGCTATGTCACTCTATCGCCGGCGGCACGGGCAGCGGGATGGGCTCATACATTTTGGAACGCCTGAACGACCACTTCCCGAAGAAACTGATCCAGACTTACAGCGTGTTCCCAAACCAGACGTCTACGGACGGCGGTGTGGGCGTGGGCACATCGGACGTCGTGGTACAGCCGTACAACTCGATCCTGGCTCTGAAACGACTGGCCATGAACGCGGATTGCGTGGTGGTGCTGGACAACACAGCGTTGAACCGTATCGCCACGGAACGCCTCAAGATTAGCACGCCCAGCGTGGCCCAGCTCAACAGCTTGGTGTCCACGGTAATGGCCGCCAGCACCACCACGCTGCGGTACCCGGGCTACATGAACAACGACCTGATAGGGCTGGTAGCGTCGTTGATCCCGACCCCACGCTGTCACTTCCTTATGACTGGTTACACCCCGCTCACTGTGGAGTCCCAGACCAGTACGGTTCGGAAGACCACCGTGCTTGACGTGATGCGGAGGCTGCTGCAGACGAAGAACATCATGGTGTCGGCTTCCACGCGCAAGGGGTGTTACATCAGCATTCTCAATATCATTCAGGGCGAGGTAGACCCCACGCAGGTCCACAAGTCGCTCCAGCGCATCCGGGAGCGCAAGCTGGCGAGTTTCATCCCGTGGGGCCCGGCCTCTATCCAGGTCGCGCTCAGTAGGAAGTCCCCTTACGTGGAGACCCCGCACAAGGTGTCGGGTATGATGCTCGCCAACCACACCTGCATGCAGGAGCTCTTCAAGCGGGCCATCAAGCAGTTCGACCGTCTGCGCAAGCGCAATGCCTTTTTGGACAACTACGAGCGCCAGCCCATGTTTGCGGAGGGTTTGGAGGAGTTTGACTCTGCCAGGGAGATTGTTCAGGGTTTGGCGGACGAGTACCAGGCGTCGGAGACTTTGGGTTATATTGATTGGGGTGGCCAAGATGATTTGGAAGAGTAGTTATTTTGATATCGAAATAGAGATTTACAGTCTTCTTCCGCTTCCATTAAGGGAAAGGAAAAACTTATTTCCCCCACAAAACCTTCCAAAATTTACGTAAAGCTTCCTTTCCTTGGGTTTCCTTTCGTATTGATGGAGTGAGGAAGAGTTTCGTGGGATATGAATCTCATTAACACAGCGATCATAGGTTATTCCAGGGCGATAGTACTCCGTGATGGGAACTGCAGTAGTATGTAGTATGCCAAACCGACTTGATGAGCGCCTCGAAGCTAGAACTACGGTTTTCATCACCCTCAAGATCAAGTCAGCTGAAAAGGGGTGGACATAATTGGATTCTACACTGACTATTGTAATCCTACCAATAGCAACCCTTCATGATCCAAACCACCTAACCGCAACCGTTCGTTCATATGGCTTTTTCGGTTGTGGGTGAATTGTGGTAGGTTTTCAAATCCTCGCCAATCAACTTTCAAGAGGTTCGGAAAAGGTATAACAAATAAGACTTACGCTTAGCGACGATTGCGCAAAGGACATCAGTTTTACTATCGCTGAGAGCTTTTTGGAGGATGAAAATTTCCCAACTTCTTTTCTTCCTTGCATTGAAAATTGTGGTTTCTGTAGGAGTACAGATTCGCGGTACGAACCTCGTAAATGCGAATGAAGGGTCAGTGATTGAAATAACGTCTGGAGATATGTGGGAGAGGGAGTTGGCCAAAGAGTTACCGGTTTTGGTCGAATTCATGGCCCCGTGGTGTGGTTCTTGTGAAATGAAATTTCCAATCTTCGAAAAATTAGCCGACGAATTTGAAGGGAAGGTGAAATCATACAACACTTCCAAAGACTACTTGTTAGATAAGAATGATATCTCGATCTTACCTACGTTCCAAGTGTTCAAGGATGGCAAGAAGGTTCTGGAGCTCGGTGAGGACACATACTACTCAGATGATAATTTGAGAAAACTGTTTGAAAATGCGGCACAGTTGTCTGGTAGTTAAGTTTAACTAGAGTAAAAAGTATATAAGCTCTACGAAGCAACCGGCAATGTTTAAGAAGGGTAGTAAGACGAGGAGGACAGAAAAGGTTCTTGACAAAATCTCCGGGAAAATCTTTTAATAAAAACCCACAGTTGGTGGTAAATTTTGAAGCTCAATTTGTGAACCAATTTTTCCGTCCTATTCGGGGGGCTGGAGTAATATTGAATTTAATAATCTGCGGATTGTTATTTTTTGAGATTGTATGAGTTTCACAATGTTCAATTTCTTTCAAACTAACTTTCAAAAACGGAGGGAGGCAGCGCGGGAGTTTATTACGAGAGCGAGGAACCAAGATGGGAATTTTTCTTGTACAATTATGGATAAAAAGGATGTGAAGCCGTTTATCGCCGAGGGTTTGTTGAAAAATGAAACCGGATTGGAAGAGCTGGAAATTTCTCTAGAGGTGTGGGCTTCTGTACCACATACACTTGACAGCGAAGTGATTCGGGCGTTAGCCACTTGCCTAACACAAAATCATAATCTGCTCCATCTGTCTCTTTGGCATTGTTTTCTGGATGGGCCCGGGGAGCTTCTCGCCGCAGGCCTGGCACAAAACCGCAGCCTCATCACGCTCAAACTAATAGACGTCCGTGGGATTCGGAGGGTAATCAGCAAAGGTCTGCATTGTCCATCGCTGGAGTGTTTATCTCTTGCATCCAACAAACTGAACTGCGACGACGCACGAGCCCTGGCACAGTCACAGCTCCCGGCACTGACTCTGCTTAATTTATCTAGTAATTCGATTGATTTTGCGGGAGGCCAGGTCATAGGTGCTTGGCTGACGCAGCTACCGGCTTTCACCACTCTGAATTTTGGCGGAAATATGGATTTCTCTGGCGTGACAAATGACCTGGTGCGGGTTCCGAGGCTAACCGTATTAGAGCTTGATGAGGGTTTCAATGTTATGAGATTCGATCATCAGGCCTTTGCAGGTTGGTTGTCACATTGCCGGGCGCTGACCGAATTGAGTCTTGGTGAATGCACTTTAGATGAAGCTGCGGGGTTCAGAGTTCAGGCTCTGGCAGATGTCCTGGCGCAACTCCCGTTGACGAAACTAAATTTAGATACAAAGAGTGCCATGGGTGAAACGGGAGCCCGGGCCTTTGGCGACCTATTGAGGGTTCATAAAACGCTGACCAAATTAAATTTAGGCGACACTTCTGGGGTTGGGGACATTGGAGTTCGTGCATTGGCAAATGGTGTGGCGCATAGTCTTTCTCTTCGCAGTCTGAAATTGAAAATAGCTGACCGCGATGCGTGGACGTGGGCTGCGTGCTTTGCGCAGAACCGGGGGCTGACCGAACTTAATTTTGGGGATCGTTGGGCAAGACTCAAGGAGTCATCGGTGTGGGCACTGGCAGCTGGCTTGCGGAGAAACCGAACCCTGGTGACGCTGGACATGCGCGCGTTCGACACGGATGAGGCAGGATTACGGTCTCTACGAGATGTTTTGGAGGAGAATGAGAAAATTCAGAAGATCATGCTTAAAGAGGGGAATTATATCATTGAAGATGCCCTGGAAGAGAGGGATAGACGTATTCGCGTTCGTGGAGAGGTTTGGTCTGAAAGCTTGGAGGCCTTGTGCATGCTGCGTGCAGATGGTGTGTTCTGGCCGAAGAATTTCCCGGTGGAGGTTCGCGTGAAGGTGTTATTGTTCATGTACGAGAGCAGCAAGAATATGAGAGGAAGCGACGGGTCCACCGAGAGATATCTATACAAGCTTGCTTCTGTGGGTGGTATTTGGACTGAGCCTTTGATACCAGATTCTGTGGAGTCTCCACCACCGACCGAGTTGATTCTCGATGTGGCAGGCTTAAAAGAAAACAACGTCTATCTTATTCAGGAACAGCTTCAGGAACAGAAGGAACAGATCAGACTTCTTCAGGTGGAGAATAGAGTCCTTAAGGAAGAGATCAGAATTATCCAAAACCAGGCAGTTGGAGCCAACCAGTCGACTTTCCAGGAGCGCGCCCAAGGTGAGTGCCATGGTGAGGATCGTGACCAGAGCGGTGACGCCCCCAAAGAAATGCACAATAAACAGGAAAGCTTAGAATTAATTTAAAACCGATAAAGTCCCCAAGCAACGCACTCCAGTGCGGTTCGCGCCCAAGCCATATAAAAGATAACCTCTTGAAGAGGTCGTGGACCAAGAGCATACCCTGGCCGTTCCGGTGACGAAGAGATGTGCGAGAGGATTTCTTTGTTGAGAAAGACCGTTGTTTGGGGAGGGGTGGAATTTTGGTCGCTGCTCGCTCTGAGATCTGGCATGCTGAATGCGTACAGCTCCGTGGTGGGCGTTTTGCAGATGGCCTTGGAGAGCGAAGACAGCGGTTGGAATAGCCTTATATATTTCGCTTCCTAGTAACATTTAAGTAGAGTGTGACAGCGAACTGGGCTTGCTGGTGCAGGCGTGCGCCAAGAGCTTGGCGTGCTGGCTGAGGGAAGAGTCGGACGCAAATCTGGAGGTGCGCGACGATGCGTACAACCTGCTACCCTCGCTACTAGCCCTATCTGGCAAATCTTCGTCTGTGGAGTTGGAAACCCTGCCAGGCTACTTGGTGCCGCTTCTCGAGGCGTGCCGCAGCGGTCCGGAGGGTACACTCTGGTCCAGGCTAGAAACGAAATTACTCAAGTCGAAAAGCGCGATTAGGGCCATCTTGCAGAGCGGGGCGGCTGCAGCGCACGACTTTGCGCGGACCTGCGTGCTGCACAGCATGGAGCTGTGTGACCGGCCCGAACTCTGGACCAGCGGGTTCCAGGTATTTAACTACATATCACTTCTAATATTATTTGTGCGGCCGACGAGCAGCATGTGGGTGCATATGTACGTGAACGACAACAAAGTGAACCCTGCGGGCGCTGGTCATCAGATCAAGGTCAAGATGCCGTACATTTTGTCCGACATCCCGGTGGTGATTGTTTTTCGCGCGCTGGGGTGCGTCGCGGACAGAGACATTTTGGAAAAGGACCAGTGCTCGACCCGTTAGGGCCCAGTGTGGCCACATCGGCGAGCTATCCCGAGACCAACAGTTGCTGCTTCAAACTTTAGCTCTTCAGGAACCGCAAAGCATCAGCCGCGGTCCACCTCAGCTTGGGGTCGATTTGCAGCAAGCCCTCAACAAGCTGCACGAACTTGACGAACTCGGCGTGCGACTCTCTCGGTACCTCCCGCAGAATGAGCTTCTCCACGCTCACCGCCCGCCGTACATGCCTCACACTCTCCTTCAGCTTGTTGTTTGTTTCCCTGGGCGGCCACTTGAGCGTTCCATTTTGATGGAAAAACTTTGAGGTCCGTCTGGTAGACTCCTTGGTCATTTTCTCCGGAAACCTATTACAGCATACCCTCTCGATCAATGCCAGGTGCTCCAAATCGTCGTGCGTCTGAAAGACCAATTCGCCCGTCAAGAGCTCCACCAGAATGCAGCCCAGGCTCCACATGTCGCTAGGATAGCTCCAGCCCACCTGCAGTGTGACCTCTGGTGACCGGTACTGCCGGGTATTGATGATGGACGAGCGCGAGCGGTCCGCGTGGTAGGTAGCGCCTCCAAAGTCGATCAGCTTGACCTCGGAGGAGGTGGGCGCCTTGTAGCCGAACTCGTCCAGGTCCCTACGCTTGTCCTTGCCAAGTTTGTTTTTAAATGGAAACTTGGTTTGGAAGCTCGCCGATCTGGGCTCGCAAAGCAGGATGTTTTCCGGCTTGAGGTCGGTGTGCACGAGCGAGCACCGCGAGTGCAGGAAATCTAGGCCACGCAGGCACTGCTCCGCAATATGCATTACCTGAGCCAGTTGGAAACCCAGATAGTGATTGTCCTTCAGGAAGTCAAACAGAGAAAGTCCCAGGATCTCCGTCACGATGCACACGTGGCCCTCCCAGGAGAACCAAGACAGTAGTTCGAGTGTGCATGGGTTGGGTACATTTTTCGCCTCACGCTGCAGGTGCTCCAGGATACGGGCCTCGATGCGCGCGGACTCACAGTACCTCGGAACGCTGCGCACCACCTTGATGGCGACTCTACGCCGCGTCTGCAGGTCCATGCACTCCAGTACCCGACCGAACGTGCCTGTGCCGGATTCACACACCACCTCGAACCGCTCCGCGATAACGTCGCCCGTCTCGCCCCGGTATGCGCCGATTTCGTCCTCGGAGCTCATCAGGTCCTTGTCGCGGGATGGTGACTTTGTGGGCGATTCAGAGCGGGAGACGAAGCTGTCACAGGTGCTACTTGGTTCCAAAAAGCTGCAGACTACGCGGCATGAGGCACGCTTCGGGATTGGGTCTTTCTTGTACAAGGCGCGCCGGCCGTTTCACCCTCGGCGCTTTATGGACGGTTTCGTAATGAAGTTTTTCACGCTGGTGGATCCTGATCAGGAGGAGGACAGGCTGGAGCTGGAGGGGGAGGAGAGAATGCAGGAGGACTCTGGAGAATCTAGAGGAGCTCCCGAAAACAACTCGGATGAAAAGATCGAGATGGAGGTCGAGTGCGACAGGACGGAGGACATCCAAAAGCGGCAGGCCCAGGCTATGGAGAAGCAAAAGCTCCGCGACGATACCATCGGCCAGGTTTTGCGCTCGAAGGGCTTGGTATGGACCACGCACGCCCACGACCTCAAGGGTCTGTACTCCCAGGCGGGCACCGCCGTCACCGTGGCCTGTATTGGTGACACCTGGGATATCTTGAATGAGAAGGCCTGGACCGGTTCGGAGACCGAGAAGAAAGCCCTGCGCAAAAACTTTGTCGAACCCTGGGGCGACCGTCGCCAGGAGATTGTTTTTATCGGAATTGACATGAAGGCAGACAAGGTGCAGGAGTTTCTTGACGAGTGTCTCTTGACCGACGAAGAGTTAGAGATGGGCCTGGATGGTTGGAAGGCCGTCTGGGGCGACATGTTTCTGCCCGGCCCGGAGGAAATGGTGGAGGTAGGGTCTGATGATGATGATAAAGATAACCGATGAAACTACCAACTCCATCTAACAACGCCTAAAATTTAGTCACATTACTATTCTCGTACTTTGTAGTCCGCCTCCGCGCGCGCCTTCTCGATACTCACACGCAAATTATGATCTACGTTTTGATCTACGTTAGGAAAAATAATGAGGATTAAATCGATTTAGATCACTCTTACGATACTGTTTCTTTGTGACATGTTGATCCAAGAAAGCACTGGGGCGTCAGTCTTCAAACACCAAAAACAACTAAAGGAATTGGGGGAAGAAGGGTTACTCGGCGAGCCAGACCGTCGGTTCGCTAGTTTGGTGATACCCTGGATGTTGTTGCGCATCACCTTGCGGTGACGTTTTACTCCGCCCTTGCCGAGCCCCTTGCCTCCTTTTTCTTGTCCCAACCGTGGGTAGAAAGGGTTAGAAGCGCCAGCAAAGATTCTCAAATGAACTTCCAGCAGCTACAACCATTTCTTGGCATTTCGCTGTTGGGATTAAATCGAAATAAAAAAAAACAATAATGCGCATCGTCAAACTTGCCGTTGGAAATCCACGGTGAGCACGGACTTGAGGATATGCTGCGTTGTTCAGTGACAAGAGCCAGGCGAACTGTGCAACCCCATATTCATGTTCGCACGTGTATAGCTTCATATTTAACAGCCAGGCGAATTGCCAAGCCGCGAGATCGTGTGAGGAGAGCATGTTCGCTTCGGAAGCCCAGGCGAACTGCGAAACCGAAAATGCGTGCTATGGAGCGAAGTTCTACCATAAAAGCCAGGCGAACTGCGCAACCGCGCATTCGTGTGTGCTCGCGGAGTTCAAGGAACACAGCCAGGCGAACTGCGAATCCGAGTATTCGTGCGGATTTGCCAAGTTCTTCAACAACAGCCAGGCTAACTGCGAAACCGAGAATTCGTGCCATGATGCAGTTTTCAGGGACAATTCTTGCTGCGAGGGACTGGGTTGTCCTGGAAATGCGAGATCCTGCACGACCGCATCGCCGGCGGGTCTCCGGCACTCGCAGATCCAGGACATCCTTTCACAACCAGAAAGGATAATGTGGTAGACATCTCAGAAGAAAATCCTCCAACGCTCTGTGTACTCCATCCGGTTGTCTCGTAGAGCTCATATACTTTTTACTCTAGTAACACTTTAACTAAGTGTATCTCATAGAGCTCATATACTTTTGGGAGACTCTAGTAACACTTTAATATCTCTCAGGTAAAGATGACGGGTTTGCGGTTTTTCCATCCTAAACGAGGTCCTCTTTTGTAGCCCCGGCTGTCTCGTAGAGCTTATATATGTTTTCCATTAGTAACCCCGGCTTAAACCCCTTAAGCCGGGAGGGTTTAAACTCGAACGGAGTGGGGTTAGTGGTTACGCCAGGGGAAGCATCCCACACGGTTGTGGTTAGGGTTAGTGGGTTCGTTTATGACGGGTTTGCGGTTTTTCCATCCTAAACGAGGTCCTCTTTTGTAGCCCCGCGCTAGCGGCTTAACCCCCCCGGGAGGGTTTTGTCGATCTTGGCGGACGCTTGAAGGGCTTTTTTCAAAACTAGTCATCATCAGTTTTGGAGCCTCCACGTGCTCAAGTTTTTCTGGTTTGGATGGTACCACTTTGTCTTGTTCTCAATAAATTTCTATATAATTTACAAGGTAACTAAAAATTCGCGAGCTTCGAGTCATTCTCACCGGGCGGGGGTTTCCCACTCCCAGCCTTTCTTGAGTTTCCAGACCTTACCGCGTCTTCCATCATGGTAGAGTAGTCCGCTTTGGCGGGCTGTATTTTGTTTCTATCAAAATCATCCATCACAAGCTTAGCTCCCCTGGAAGGCAGACTGGGTGGGTCCGTGGCTTGCTTGAGATTGATATTGAGGTCGTCATTGTCGTTGGAGCTCGCACTGGTAAAGCTGAGCGTCCTTGAGCTTTTCGAACGCACACTACCCAGGGTCTGCGACTTTGACCGACCAAGTGACTTGCGCTTGGTGGGTGTCAAATGTTTGTGTGTCTGGTTCTCATCAGAGTGGAGCGCGTCCTGGACGTCCTTGCCAAGGAGCAAATCTTTGGACACAATGTCACGACCGAGCTTATGCTGGAGCTCTTGGCTCAACACAAGCGCCCACTTTGTTTTTTCCGTGCGACTGCCGAATCGGAGGGTGAGGTCGGGAGTGTCCGCACTCAACATATGCAGATCCATCTCTAGATCGTGGTTGGTAGATCTGACCGCTTGGACCTTGGTAAGGTCTACGCTGGATTTCTGGCCGACAAACTTGGTGGCGCCATCGCCTGCGACCAGCATGGAAGTGAAAAACCGAAGCAGATTGAGGTCGGCAAAGAGCCCGACATAAAGCTTTGTGGATTTCGAGTAAGAGTTTGAGGAGGACAAAAGCTCCACCCAGCCTTCAATGGGGACTCGACTCCCTACCGCGCCGGAGAAGGACCCGAGCACGATGCCGTTGGCGGCAGTGGCTACGGCTGCGAGTGCAGAGACGGGCTCCCGGTCCAGCGTGGCTTCCGACCCGGAGGAATAGTCCGAAGCGGAGCTCCAGCCAGAGCCTGCGTTGGACTTTGAGTCGATACTTCCGCGGCGGTTGCGCTTGATCTTGGCAGAAGTATCGACGAGTTGTAGCTTTTTGTTACAAGTCCCAAGCGCTTCGATCCAGGCATCCATCTCGTGCTTGGTGTTGACCAAAAACCGGTGCCGCGTGGTTGTCTTGGATTCTTTCCTGGAAGAGCCCAGTGAAGGCTTGACTTTCTGGGATACCAGCATGAAGTGGTACCCGTGTTTGTCGTGGCCGAGGACCTGGATTTGGTTGGCTGAAGTCAAGTCAATGCTCCCGCATTCTCCGACACGCTTCTGAGGATCCTCATCAGCCATATTTTCCGAGTCGAAATACGCGAGAGTGTTTGAATTGGACAAGAGTACAAACCACTGTTTCCACACGTACTTCCCGCCCAGGCCCTTGCGCGAGCGCTTCCACATCCAGCCGCGGTGAAGGTCTGTTGCTGCCACGGAACTTGGGATTCCTGTTGCCAAACCAATGGGCCGCTTGGGTAGCGGCGGCTGAGCCTTTGGCTGAGCCTGAGCGGCAGACGGGTCCACCACGTACACAGGCTCGTCCTTGGGCTTCTCTGCTGTCGAGGGCGGAGCCACGTTGGTGTTCTGGCGGCGCTGCCACCACCAAAACCCAAGTCCCGCCAGGAGCACCACACCCAGCACCACAAAGATGGGCCAGATCAGCGTCTTGGTCTCAGTCTTTGTTTCAGGCTCAGGTGGGGCTTGAGAGGATTCTGGGCAGGTCTGGGCATTATTCAACACTCGCGTTTGCGGCGCGGACACCATGCAGGTCCCAGTTTTATTGTCCCAGCCCGCCGCGAAGGAGCACTCCAGGCACGAGTCGCCCGTGTACGGTGGATAGCACTCGCACTGGCCCTTGACGCACCTACCGTTACGGTTTGCATCACAGGATGTGTCGCACGTCTCTACCTGACCCAGCGGGCAGTCCTGTGGGCAGCAAGCGCTCCCAGCTCCTGCGGTTTTGCAGTTCTCCTGAGCCTCGCAGATATTGTTCCCGCACACACCGCGCGGTGCGGTTTCCACGCACGCAACTGAGAGATTCTTACTCCCGAAGTTTGACAGAATAACTTGGGAAAGCTCGGATCTTTTGAGACTGGGCGAGGGCAGAACCGCGAGCGACGCGGAGAGCTTGGGTTTTGTAGAGTTGCACGTCTTGGTGGTGGAGTCCGCCACTCGAAAGACTTGAATGTCTTGATTCGGTATCTCGTAGGAATCCTGGATCATGCGCTTCAGCTCGACCCCAATGTCAACCAGGCGCGTCTCGGACGTCAATGCGGCGTACCCGGGCACAGGGTCCGACAGGTTGAACCAGAGGTCAACCTGCTCGGCGCACGACAGGCCGTTGCCGTCACACACGCCACAGACGTCCAAGAGACCGGACTTGCAGCACCTCCCACCAGCATCCAGTTTGGCCAGCTTGGAGCAGCACTTGCCTTGTGCGTCCACGAGCGAGGTTTCGCCGCCACACACTCCGCATTTGTCGAGAGGTTTCGAACAGCACTTGCCCTGAAAATCCAGTGAGGAGCCCGAGGGGCAGCAGTCGCCTTGGATGCTGAGGAGGCCGCTACTGCAGCATTTGCTTTGTGCATCCAGGATTCCGTCGCACGAAGGCGGAGTCGAGCAGAAGGGACCGGAATACCCGTCCGAGCACTTGCATTCGGTGTTCGATGAAGACCCTGATACTTGGCACTCGCCATGGTCACCGCAGCGTTCGTTTTCGCTAAGGCTGCACGTGGTTCTACTAGTGAGTCTCCTTTTGTAAGTTTGGGATAGACAAACTTTCAATGGACACGAGCGCTGCAGTGCGGGCTTGACCAAGTCTGCGCACTCGCCAAACCTTTCCTCGTTTACTGTCTCACACGTGACAGCCCGAGACTGCGTCTTCTTGAGACACTGTGCCAAATCCGCAACCCCGTCGAGACAGTCCTGATCTTCCCAGTCCCCAACTTTATAGTACGCCGCGGACGGGACGGCCACTTGGCACTGCCCCTCTGTTTCGGGCTTCGAGCCGGCAGGGCAGTCTCCTTCGGGGCATGTCACTTGGCGAGTGGCGAAATTTAAAGCACGGTCGACGCACTCCCACGCAGAGACTTTCCAGCGACTTTTGTTTGGTAAAGAGCACGAGCAGCTGGGAAATCTACTCTTCAAATCTTGGTCAGGGCAGAACTTGGTGATTGGGAAGCGCGGCTGCCCGGAGACGCCTACGCACTGCTGGGGGAGTGGCGGGAACTCCGACTCCGAGTTCCAGCACTGGTACTTGGCGCACCACGCCGACTGGTCCACACCGCGCACCTTGAGTTCGTTCGCAGTGTTGGAGGAAGAGCACGCATCGCACTCCTTCTCTGAAATCGGTTTATCCTGGCCACACAAACCTGTATCCTTTACTTTCTCACCCGTTTCGAGCGACAGACAGTCGACTTGGCGAGTCTGGGTTATGGGTTTCACGCCCCCCTCTTTGCTGAGCACCAGATCGCACGACGCGCTGCAGGCCTGAAAATCCCAATTTGCTGCGGCCCACTCATGGGTTTTTTGTCCCTGACCCTGACCCAGACCCAGGCACTTTTCAATCACGCAGGTCTGGGAAGTCGGCGGTTTTGTCATCCCCATTTCTGAGCATTTGGCATCGGGTACCAGGTTGTGGGTTTTACTCGAGCAGGACGAGAACCGGGCACACGTCATAGTTCGGTGTTGCACGCCCACACATTCCGACTCACTTTCCAAACTTTTTGTGCACTTTCCCCAAATTCCCTCCTTGTAGCCGTACTCCGAGCCAAGGTGGATCGGGGCAGACGCCCGGCGGAGCCATCCCTTGTTGGCTTCAATTTCAGAGTCCATGTCGCTACGCTGCGTCAAAAGTGGCACGCGGAAGAGTACCTCCACTTTGACGTCGGCTCGGTTTGACAAAGCACCGAAGAGCGCCGCGTGTGCAGCGCTCACCGCCCAGTTGTGCGAGAACTCTACAACAGAATTGTCTGGAAAACTCCGTGAGGGAAACTCCGAAAGTGGCCTGGAAGCAAGCGTGAGCAAGAGGTCCGGGTCCTGGATACTTCTCACAAGCACCAGCGCGCGTGTGTCTTTGATCAGGTCGGGAGACATCCCCTCCAGCTCCCACTTGATGGAGTGCTCGTAGCAGTCGCCCGCCACAAAGCTGCGGTTGGACATCGGATTCAGATCAAGACCAAAAACAAAGAGAGTCAGCGTGAGGAAGGTCAGAGCGCCGTCATTGTCCTGGATTCGGAGGCGGAAAAAGTAGGTTCCAAGCCGTGTCACGCCTGTGACTCCGGTAACCGCGGTAGATGGACTGGTCAGACTAACCTCGGAGTGGTCAAACCCGGGGTCCTCACCCTCGTACTGAAGGAAGGTCCATTTAAACTCCAGGGCAGAGTCTCGGTCATCAGGGTCGTAGCTGCGCGACGCGTCCAACTTGAGATTTGAGACCGGGAGCGCCACCGCGAGATCGTCCGCGAGAGCCACACCAGGCGTGTTGACCACGACCATCACCTGGTCCGAGTTGGCGCAGCCCTTGGAGTTCCACACCGTGAGTTCAAACACAAACTCGCCAGGTGTGGAGAGCCCATGGACATTGGTCACTTGTTCTGTGGGGTTAGTAAACACAACTTGGTCTGACAACGCGCTCCGATTATTCTGCACGCCCAAAAACGTCCACTGGAATCGCACAAGTTGGCCACCAGGGTCTGAACTCCCTAATCCGTTCAACTGCGTCTGGGTGGTGGGCAAGTTGACCGCGTGCCGAGGCGACTCGCCCGAAGCGTCCGCGGCGGCCTGCGGGCCCGGATTCGCCTCCAGGAACGCGACCCGCGGCGAGATGAGGGTCCCAGCCGAATTGGACATTCTGTAAGCGTAGTACCCCGAATCGCGGTCCGGCGACGGCTCCGTGATCCGGAGCTGCGTCACATTCACAAGGTCCTCCGCCGAATACGCGATGCGCTGCGACACACGAACCCCGCTTTTGAGGATCTCGCTCACTGACTTTGGGGAATCACTCTTGAAGAACTCCACGGTGAGCGGGACCGAACCTGTGACCACCACCTGGTGCTGAAAACTCAAGCCAGGGCAGGCCGACGTTAGCGACTCTGGCCACGTCTCATCCGCCTCAAGACGCGGCGGGTCATTCACATGGAGCGTCACATTCTCCGAGGTCGTCTCGCCCAGCGCGTTGGTAGCCAGGCAAGAGTAGTCGCCTTCTAGGCTCTCCACCACTCCTTCCAACACCAGTGTGCACGGCTGATTCGCCCTGTTGCACCCGTCAGTCCCCATGTAGAACACCTGGTTCTCCACGAGCGTTACCTCAATCCCGTTCTTGCGCCACAAAATACTTAAGGGCTCGACTCCCTTGGCGGTGCAGCTCAGCTCCAAACGCGTACCGGGGTCCACCGTTTTTGTGCCGCCAACGGGCGCTTGGTTCGTAATCACCGGCGACTTGTACACTTGCAGGAGCGCAGGGCGCGAAGTGTCGCACGCGCCGATCGAATTGCATGCCCTACATTTGAACGCCCCCATATCTTGGTCACTCGCGTCCACCAGATGGAGCTCGCTTTTGTCTTGGATCGTGCCGAGCTTGGGCTCGGTCACACCTTGGCAACTGGGAGAATTCTTGCAGCCTTTAGAGGAGAACGGGCTTCCGGGGTAGCACCCGTTTGCGTTCGAACACGCTTGCTTGTTTTTGATATCTCTGCACGTACCGTAACTCGTACATTTCTCCCATTCAACCCTACTGTCCGGAAAGATCTCGATCTCGTCGCGGAACCACTGAAAAGAGATGGGCGGGGTCCCCATCTCCAGCCCACACTTGAACACCGCTGTGGTCCCAGGAAACGCATTCACGTTTAAGGGGAGCCAGCTCGAGATCAAAGGCGGACGAATCGTGAGAATCTCCACTACACCTGATAAAGCGCCCGCGGGTCGCGCCGAGTTGGATGCACTGCACTCGTAAAAACCCTCGTCCGAGATCTGCAATCCTTGGATCTGCAACACGCTCGACGAGTTCTTCTCCTCGAGGTAGTACCTCCCATTCTCAAACAAACTATTGTTCACATTTTCCCACGTGTCCAGCTCGGTCTTTTTGTGGAACCACTCAAACGTAATGGGCGCCGACCCTTGGCCGCGACACGTAAGGACCGTCTGTTGGCCGGGCGGGAGGCGCGTATCTGAGGGAAATACCGACAGAGAGGCCAGCGCCGGCGTGTTGAGCTCCATCACGAGAGCCTCAGACATGGTGCTGCCCAGTGCGTTTTTTACCTTGACCGTGTACGCCCCCTCGTCGTCCGTGTCCGCATAAACGATCGTGTATTTGCTTGAAGAGCCCTTCTGGATTTGCTTTTCGTCTAAGAACCAGGTGTATTCCAAAGGCGCCACCCCCGAGGCGACCACAGAAATGTCCACTCGCTCGCCCTCATCAAGCCTGAGAGTTTCGTCCCAGTTCACCGGCGTGAAAAATTCAAAAAAGGGCGGGTCGCGCACCTCGATTGTGGCTATTCTGGACTGCACAAATCCAGCGCTGTTCGATACCATGCACAAATAATCGCCCTCGTCTTCCTGCTGTAAATCCTCAAGGTTTAATACCGCGGAATTCTCGCTGAGCGCGATCTGGCCGCCTTTGGTGGACTCCAGAATCCAGCTGATCGTAGAATCAACAGCAGGGTCCGCGTCAAACTCGCACTCCAATCTTACATCATCTCCCGGGTTGACCTTGCGCGTGACCGGGGTGGACAAGATCACCGGCACGTTATTCACCCGCACTACGGCATTGCTAGTCTGAACACTGCCCAAGCGGTTCGTGGCCTGCGCGTAGTACTGACCGTCCTCCGCCTCGCTCGCGTTCTCACTCACCACCAGAGTGGACACAAAAGTCCCCTCATCGGTGAGAATCTCCGACACCTTTTTCTTATCACTTCCACCATTCGGCGTGAAAAACCATTGGATAGTCATGGGCGGCGCGCCGCGGAACTTGGATTCAAGCTCCACCACCACGCCAGGGTCCACACGGACAGCATTGGGGTGAGACAGAACTTCCGGCTTCTTGGCCAAGTAAAGGCGGCCAACTGAGGATAAGGCGCCGGGTGTGGGGTTCAGCCTGTTCGTCACGCGGCAGTCATAGCCCGCCTCGTCCGTGGCCTGTGCATTCTTGATACTCAATGTGGAGCTGTTCGTACCAGGAATGGCCACACCGTCCTTGCGCCACTGAAAAGTCAAGGGCTTGGCGCCACTGGCGTCACACTTTAGCACCGCCGTCTGGCCTGGGTCCACAAACGTGTCCACCGGATTTTTCACGATGTACGGCAGGTCTGACACCTGGAGGAAGCCGAATGATGAGGTAAAACTCCCCGCATTGTTCTGAGCCACGCATGCGTAGTAACCCTGGTCCGCCTCGCCCACAACGGGGATCGTAAGTTGTGCCCAGCTCGGCCCGCTCACTTCGACGTGCTGGAGCACCTGGGTTGCCTGGTCCGCGTCCTGGAAAGGATCAAGATCCGCAGGCAGGAACTTCCAGAAGAATGACATGGGTGGTGTCCCGCCTACCTCACAGTATAACACGGCCTCTGCACCAGGGTCCACCTCCGAGCCGAGTGGGTTGGTCAGCTCCTCGGGCGGTAGGGTCACTGTCAACACGGCCGATTCCGAGGTTACGCTGGCGAACGTGTTGTACACGACAACTGTGTACACGCCTGCGTCCTTCGCAGCACTAACATCTGTCAAATTTAGGCACCGCTTCGTGGCGTTTGGACCGTTGTAGAGGTAGTTGTTGTCCTTCTGCCACAAGTAATTCAAAACCCCCGAGCCCACCGCGGAGACGCAAATGCTCACGTCCTCTCCTGGATCTACCACCAGGTCTGGCGGGTGTTCCAAAATCACCGGCGCATAGTTGACAAAAATCTGCACAACGTCCGAAACCTGGACGCCCGCGGGGTTCACAGCCACACACGAGTAAAACCCGTTGTCCGTTCCGCTCGCATTCAGCATCTCCACGTGAAACCCCGTCCTCCATGCGGTCTGTGAAAAGTTTACACTAGCCTGCCCAAGGTCGATCGAAGGGGGTCCAAAAGAATTCCGGTACCAGAAATGCTGGGTCGAAGCCTCCGTGTGCGAGGGTACCGAGTTGCAGTATAAATTGAATGTCTCGCCTGGATCCATGCCCTGGGTCTCCCTCAGAGCCTTCGCAGGTTGGACTACCACGTGGGTCGACGTGGGCGGGTCCAGGACGGACAAAAACGCAGCCGAAGAGTAGGTTGTGCCAGCTACATTCTCAAGGCGACACCGGAAATCACCCTGCATGCTCTCGTCCACGCTGCTCAAGCGCAACCCGCCCACTGTGGGCGACGGCTCTGTCCAGCCTGCGGGCACGGGTTCCCAGACTTCCTCGATTATACCCGTGGTATCGGGTTTCCCAAAGGCAAATTCCCAGAAGTACGTCGGCTGCGGGTTGCCCTCACCCGCACACTCAAAGTCCACCACCGCGTTCTCGCCCGGCACCGCGTTCGCGTTTATCGGGTGCAATGTGACCACCGGCTTATCGAAGATCTGCAAATAAGCAGCATTTGACAGCTGCACGCCCACCGTGTTGATCGCTTTGCACCGATAGTAGCCCTCCTCCGAGTTGGTCACGTTCTCAAGCACGAGCGTGCGCTCGTTAAAGTCAGACAAGAGAGTGGGCCCGTTGTACCACTCATAAGTTAGAGGCTCCGACCCGCTGGCGAGACACTCAATCTCGACCCTCGAGTCCGGCACGGCATTCACGTCCGGCATCTCCGCGATACTCGGCGGGAAGTTCACGTTTACTGTGAGAATCGCGCTCGCACTCAGGCCGTTCACGTCCGTCACCTTGAGGCTGTACAAAAATGAGCCCGGTGCGTTCAGCTGGGACGCGACCGTCACCTTGTTGAAGGGCTGCACCACGTTGCCCATTCCCAAACTCGAGCCGGCCGGCCTCTGCACGAGCTTCCACTCGTAAGTGTCAATCGCTGCGCCGTAATAAGCCTCCGACAGGCTGGCGTTTAGCGTAGCGTACGCCTCATCCCACGACACGTCCACGGATGGGCCAGGGTTCGCCAGAGGCGGCCGCGCGTTCAGGTACACGACCACCTTGCCCAGTTCAGAGTCAGAATCGGACGACAGGCTGAAAGTGTACATTCCCGCGGCAGTTGGGTCTGTGGGCAGCGACACCTGCGTTGTAAACTCGGTGTCATCCAGGAAGCTCCCAGACTCGAGACTCGCCGGGATGCTCGAGTCCTGTTTCCACTTGAAGCCCTCCGAGTCGGAGACGCCCTGCGGAAATAGATCCAGACCACTCACCGTGGCATACATTGGCTTGAACGTCACTAAAGTCGCACCATTCCCCGTCAATAGCTCTGTACCACCCTCGCTGAGCTCCACCTCGCACGCTGGAGTCGTTTTCATGCCAGCCACGACGTTCTGACCAAGACAGTCTCCGAGAAAAGTCACAGCCCAGCGATATCCATTCGAAGCGTCTGGTCCGGCCCGGGTCACACTCACGTCCGTCAAACCAAGGTTCTCAAGGGCATTCCGCATCTCGCCCACGCTCGCGTCGTGTGGGATCACGCTGCCCGTGCTCTTGGAGTCGTACTTCAGCCCGAAGAAACCACCCACTGTCGCCTGGCCCGCCTGCAGGGTCTTGACCTCCACGCGCGTCCCGAACGGCGCGAGTTGAGAAAAGTCTGCTTCCAGATCCTGTACCAAGCCCACCTCGTTGACGAATGTGACAATCCACGAAAGAGGATCATTGATCTCTTGGTTCACCTGGACATCCGGTCCGATCGCCGCCAGCCCACGCAGCGCGTCCGCGACCTCGGTCGTGCTCGCGTGTGGCGAAATATTCGAGGACATCTCGCCGCCCAGGCCGAGTTTGAAAAACCCATCCCACTCCACGTCAGAGAATGAACCGCCTGAGGCCAACCCCGGGGACTTCTTTTCCACCACTCCCCTCACGCCCGAGCCCACCATCATGCCCGCCGTGCGCACCTCCGCGTAGTGGCCCACAGACCCTTTGGAGAACACCACCTCCCACTCCCAGCCCATGCCCTGTGCAGCCTTTCGCTTCACTTCCAGCACTTTTTCCGCGCCTAGCACAGCCTCAACCGCGGCCTTGACCTCGTCAGCGGATGCGTCGTGGGCCAGGTTGGTTGTGCTACTCCAGGAGCAGCCCCACACCGAGCCATACCCATACAAAATCTCGATACCCTTGTAGTCCCTGCCCAGCGGCACCGTCGCCTTGCAGTCCCGCACCGTCTCGGTGGCGCACCGATCAAAATCGATGAGGTACTCTTGGCCATGGTGACCCGAGACCGACTCGTTCCAGCTGATGCGCACGGGGTAATTCCTGTCCACACCAAAGTCCTGCCACTTTGCTTTCACGTCCTGAGGCGCCTCCGTCACCACCACAATCGCCGATTGCGAGGACAGTGCCGGTGCATGCTGGACGTACCCCGGCAACTTGCGATCAAACTTGCAGAACTCCACGCGGAAGTGCCCGCCTGTGATGATGCTTCCATTCACCACTATATTTGTCACCTGGTGAGGCGACAAGCTCACCTTCTGGATGGCGGGTTGAATCTCTGTCGCGTTTGCGACCGTTTCTACAATTTGAATCCGACCGGGCGAGAGTATGACCTGATTGGGGTATAGCTCGGGACTTGCCATTGCCGTGGCCACCAAAATAATGAAGCTGGCGAGCTTCCACCCCATCTTTTGAGCGCTTTAAATTTTCGAATCGACTTTTGCGATTTTCTCTTCTAATACCCTGACAGAAAATGTTTTCCCTTAGTTAATTCTATTGAAATTTAATAAAAGGATCCATAAACTTGTTTTGAATTATAATCCCTTTTCTCTCTTCTCCACCGTTTGCTCTTGTTCTGCTCCAGTTCGGTTACACTCAAAGATTTGGAGCTCAGGGGATTGGGTTGTAGTGAAGCATAAACACAGATAGCAGCGTATTCCTTTCAATTATAGAAATATGAATTAGAATAATTTGTAGAGAAGAAAAGGAAATACAACCAAACCCCAAATTTGCGAAGGACGCCAAGGATGGCCAAGAATAGAGGCCTTTTCAGCGAAGCGATCGCACTAGGGGCGACGGAAAATATCGTACAGACCGATACAAACACAACGAATCCGCAGGTGTACGCAGAAATGCCCGAAGCGCGCAGCCCCGTGGGCTCTGGCGAAGAAACAAAAGCGGAGGAGAAAAAGATCGACGTGGTGTGCTTCACGCCACGCGCAAAGGCGTTCCCAAGCGCTGCATGGGAGCCTGTAGTTCAGGTGCCCTTTGAGGCGCTGGAGGGCCGCACACCGAGGAAGGTGGAGGTCGAACGGCGGAAGCGCGAGTTCGCGGCGCTGGCAGCGCAGATGGATGTGCTGTTGGCAGAACGCGGCGTGGCGTGTCACCCTGATTCGAGTGTGGGTCCCATAACCTCGATGAATCTGCCTTTAGCGGCCTTCGACGATGTGGAGTTCGAGGAACGCAGCCAGAGAATGTGGCGGAAGATGGGCACGGACGACGTTGGAATGTTCATTGGGCTGCCTGCTCGAGCGGTGGTTGCACCTGGGCAGTGGCTGAACTGCAGTGTGGTGGGCTGGAACGCGGACGGGAGTTTGCGAGTGGAGTGGGACGAGGAATCCGAGTCGAAAGAATCGCTGAGAATTTCTGAGATCCCTCGCCTGCAGGTCTTATTTCTTGCAGAGAATCCGGAGAATCTAGCCGACCGCATCGCCGCGGCATACAAAGCACGCGAGGCGGCCGTGAGTGAAATCAAATACCATATGTTCATCGACTGCATGCCGATGGGCTTGGGCAACCCGCGTTTCACACTAAACGCGGAGCAGATTGCCCGAATCATGCAATCGTCCACCGCACCGCGATCGCTGCACCACGGATTGGAGTTCGAGGAACAAGCCGCAGACCTTGTGGAGCTGGTGAGCCTGGACTATGAGCGGGTGATGAACCGGATCGTGTTCAACCAGGTGGTGCGCGAAAAGAAAGCAGGCAAGATGCTGCAGAACCTAGACGCGCTACCGGAGACTTGCTTGGAGTCCCCGCAGTGGGCCGGGTTTGAGGGGAGCAAAACGAAGAAGGAGCATGGTGTGGTGCGCATTGCAAATGCAGACTTTTTGGAAAATCGCGCCAACTTTCAGTTCTTGACGCTTCACACGCAGCCTGGCGTAAACCGCGCTCTGGAAAAGGTGCGCATCGAGAACAACAAAGTGCTGGACCTGGACATGTTCAGCACTTTGTTGAAAAAGTCTGTGCGGGTGGAAGAATTCCAGCACCTGCAAACACAGGCCACCAGTGTTATGAGCACCACCATGAAGGAGCAGTGGACGCGGGCGATCAAGAACCACCTGCGTGCGTCGTTCCGTGATGTGGGCAAGGGCTGGTACAACCTGAACGAGTCCTCCACGGAGGTGTACACGCACAGCAAGCTGAAGCGCCTGTTTACCCTGGTGAATCAGCAGATGCAGGACACTCTGCGTTTCGTGGTGCAGCACAACCTCGCTCAGTACGTGGAGTTCCTCAAGCACGCTTGCATGGGCGAGTGCTCGGTGAACTCACCGACGGACGTGGTTTTAGAGTATCCCGCAGACAGCACACCTCGCAAGCAGGCCTTGTTCAGCCTTGAGCTCATGACGTCGCTGGATGCGATCAAGGCGGCCAAGGCGAAGGATGGAAAGACCAAGAAAGTAGGAAAAGAGACGGAGAAGGACCCTGAAGAGGACCTCGCGAATGCTGTGTTCCAGCTTTCCAGTCCTACCTCGACTTTGCTCAAGATCCCTTTAAAGATGCTTGAGAACGGCGTGGCCAGTCTGCACAAGATCCCGCAGGTGGAGAAGCAGGTGATGGACAAGCTGTTCTGGAGCTTTGAACCGGTGATGAACTCGGTGTACTTGAACGAGGAGTGGGTTCTGCAGCTCAGGAGCGAGGTGGAGGCCTGTCTCGCCAAAAGCCTAGAGCCAGTGGACTTTTTGTTGAAAATGTTCGACGAGCACCTCGAGTTTTTGCGGTTTGACGTGGACAATTTTATGTTGGAAGTAGAGAAGCTCTGCGCGCTGAACACTGGGAACGAAGACGCTGAGGACGAGGAGGAGTCGGACGAGAGTGGTCACGGCATGAAACAGGTCATGTCGGAGGAGGATTTGCCGTTGAACGAGCTGGACCCGGCCAAGCTGACCAAGTTGATCGTGCGGCACCGCTCGCTCAAGATGGAGGTTGAGAAGGCGATCCCTACCTTTGTAAATCTTGGTTTGGTGAGCGTCAGTACCGCGAGTGTGCGCAAGATGCTCTCGGAGAAGCACCAGCTGATAGTGGACAAACTATTGGAGCTCCTGGCGAGCCGCACGGACTGCGTGGTGGATACCATCCTGGACGAGTACACTCTGATCGAGTCGAAGCTGCGCCAGTTCCCGCGCAACATCGAGGAGCTCTCGGCTCTCGAGGAATACATCGAGACGGTGCCGAATGCGGTGGCCGCCCTCAAGGTGCGCGTGGCACAGATCACCAAGAGCTTCAATGCGTTGGATTTCCAGGGCATAATCCTTGACAATGACGCGCGAGACAAACAGTGGTTTGCCTTGGGCGGCGAACGGCGGATCGCACTCACGATCAAGTCGGTCCACCTGCAGAACGAAGAGGAGAAGGAAAAGTACGCAAACGAGCAAAAGGGCGAGCAGGAGATATTTGCGCAGACCTTGAAGCAGCTGGAGAACGAGGTGAATTCGTTCTCGCAGTTTTCGGACCTGGCGCGCGTCAACGTGGTGAGTGCACGCGTGGGCGACATCCGAGCCCGTGTCACTGCGGCGGAGGGTGACGCCAAGCGGTTCAACTCGCGCGAGTCCCTGTTCGAGCAGGAGCCCACGGACTACGACTGTCTCAAGACGATGAATAAGGAGTTCGAGGCATATGAGACTCTGTGGACG
>JACKZZ010008237.1_pt1 | contig 43486 bp, 23 predicted proteins | sample 8027871 | NCBI WGS metagenome assembly JACKZZ01 (sample SAMN15724774, study PRJNA655200) | protist metagenome | isolation source: fluorescence activated cell sorting (FACS) single amplified genomes of... | place: USA: West Boothbay Harbor, Gulf of Maine | collected 2000-07-19
TCGCACAAGCATCAAGTGTTCGGTTTGCAGTGATCCGGATCAATTGGTTGAAAACTTTAGGTATTGCAAAAACCCAAGGCCTAACAAGGCGAATCGTATCCTACGACATGGACTTCTCAGGTGTATCCACTGCAGAAGGTTATGGAATAGGGATGTAAATGCCGCGAAAAACATTTGGAAAATAGCGAATGCTGCTCTTGAAAATGAAGCTCGTCCACTTTACCTTCAAAGAGGACGAGCTGGACAAGGCAATCATGATGGTAATTAAATTTATCATGAAGTTTTTACAAATAGGTGCTATGCACCCCTGGTATGTCTTGGTGATCTGGTTGTGCCTTCGGGCATAATACCTTATCAAAAGAGATTTACCTGTTCAGAGATAGCTGGGACATGGAAATAGATGAAAAGCGGGGGTTTATCAATGGTCTACTCGGTATCTCACTCCCATTAGCCACAAGGACTATCATGACGGTAGCAGGTAGCCCGCCCAGACTGCGAACACTAACGTGCCAGCAGAGTGCGAATACTAATGAGGAATATGAAGTTTAGTTAACGAGATATAAGGTGCTACCCTCACCACAGTATATATATGTAACTTTACCTAATAACAAGAACACAACTGGAATTAATTCGTGAATACCAGACCGACACCAGGGCGCATCCTTAATATGTAATTCATATTCGAAACAAATCATGCATTGGTTCAATACCTATGAATGTAACTCATTGTGAAGCTGTTGTAATCTTAGGTCTCATAGAGTCGCTACAGTGGCTTTAATCTCAAGACCCTCCATATATCCTTGCAAGAGAGTGGATGTGGTAGTGCTAGGATGAACGGACATCTCAAAGTGCTGCAGTGGACTTATGTATCGATCGAATAGGAGCCTATATGATTCGATTTAATAGGAGTCGAATAGGAGTATATTATTTCAATCTTAAATCGAACATTTTACTTTATACAAACTATTTTACTTTATACAAAAAATACAACTAAAAAACAACACCTCAATAACTTTAATTGGTATTGGTATGGTTGATTAATTAGCATTCACATCTATGATTCTTTTTAGTGTTGTGGTTGTTTTTTCATCAAATGTTGATATTTTGAGTTGACGGAGAGGGCCCACAATTGCTTGGTCATACATGAGATAAAACTCATAAACAGTGGGTGCTTGTGTTGATGGAACAGGTGTAGCTATACCGGGTAACACTGGTACTAGAGCTCTTGGTAGCAATTTTATTGCCATATCGCTACAATAGTGACCCTGAAGTAGTGTGATACTTAAAACAGGACTAGGAGTTGATGGATGATGATGAAATCTGTTAGAATTGATTATAACATTTTGATTATGATATGATATGATATGATGTGGTGTGGTGTGGTGTGATGTGGTGTCATTCAATAATGTAATGGCATAGCACGATCATATCAAGCAAAATGTATCATAAATGATTCCATGATTCAAGTGTATTATCAAGATTATACATATATTGGAGATATGACAAAAGAAACAACATGAGAAAACTAAAGATACTAATTAAACTTACTTTTGGGGTTCCAATTGATACGTTTGTCTGCTATCATATAGTTTCAAGAGTCCATCTTCTACAGCAATAAAACCTGCTGTCCATGTATTGGAAACAACTAAACCCATACTACAGAACTTAAACTGACATACACACGAGTAGTGTGAGTCCTTGCTACCAACTACTGGGTCTGGAAGTGATGCATATGCTGCCATTCTCGTGGGACCTACTCGTATGTGAAAATATCTCCTGAATTCAAACAAGGAGATTAAGAATACATGCACTGATCTTCAATTTTGGGTTTTAAATGCCACACAGTACTCGTTGTTCTTGGCTTTGTCTTTTGCCCTTCCCAAATAAATAAGTGTTGTGCTCCATGCTCCATAAAAAAACTCACCGGTCAATTTTTTTTTCGTCGACAGACTGGCACTGGTGAAGACATTGGTTTGAAGACTATATTTGTAATATCAATCATGTCTAGTCGTGGTAATGGTAGATCGCGTGGGGATCGTGAACGTGGCGGAAGAAATTGTAATGATCGCGGCGATAGAGGTGAACAAATGTCAAACACACAAAAGTCTACATTACCCAATGGTATGGTTCTACCAGGAGCTGCACATAGGGCAGTAAGTGCTGATGATAGTGGAAAGATTTTAACGAACTTAGTTAATGATGGTGGATCAATGCGAAGTAGTACCAGTGGTGGTAGATCTAGACGTGGTGGAGGAGGAAGCCATGGTTCTGGTGATACAAGACAAGAAAGACAGCAGTATAATGGTAATGAACAACGACGAGATGATATGCCGATAATGAAAGCTACTTCAATCGGTGATGATGATGTGAGAGAACGAGAAAGAAGTTATAATAACAGTCATAATAATCGTATTGATCGCAATAATAATAACAAGTACAGTGCTGCTCATGATACTCGTAATGATGATGCTGCATTGAGAGAAGAGGTTCGTATGGAAAAGAATCAACGTAGAAAGGCTGCTCAAACTCAACCACTATTATGTGGTGTTGTTGTAGCACTTCGTGAGAATTTTGGATTTTTACAACCTTGGGCAAATATTAGAAAAGAGGAAATTGAAACAAAACCTGATTTTAATCGTAAAGTAATGCAATTAGGTGAACAATTGTATTTTAGTGAAAGAGAATCATACCGTGATATTCAAGTTGGAGATCAAGTCTTTTATGTTCTTAAAGATACACAAAAGGGTCCGCAAGCAGCTATGCTCCGTAATATCAATATTAATGAATTAATGCCAACATATACAACAATACCAGATAGTGCTGTGACACAAAATGAAGCATTATTACGTACATCTACCATAAAAGATACAGAAGGTAATAGTATTTTAGGTTTAATTACAGTAAAAGGTATTATTGTGAAAGACTGTGAACCACATCGTAACAACTTACCTGGGTTGATTCAAGTTACATTTTGTGAAACAAATAAAGTATCATCACCTAAAAATGATAAAGAAAAGAAGAAGAAAAGTGAAAAAAATAATTCATCGGATAGTTCATTTCCAATAAATCTCATGGAAGTTGGTTTAGTTAGTTTTACCGTGTCAGATATAAGTCGCTTCACAAAACGTAGCAACACTGCATCATCACAACAGCAAGGTGCTCGTTATGACCACCATAATTCTCATCAAATGCAATTACCTGTAAGTAAAGGGGATGAAGTAACATTTCAATATATGTATGCACATAGTCCATCACGTGATGATGGTTCACTACCATTTTATGTTCGTCCAGTGTTGATTACTCTGTCACGTTCATTGCAAGAGCTGCGTGCTGATCAGTTGCTCGAAGAATTTATTACAAAGAAAACAAGACGCGAACAAGGTGTTATAGACTCTATAAGAAATGATAATAGTTGTGGTTTTATTAAGCCAGTAGATAGAACTGAATTAATTTTCTTTCGTTTTGATGATATTAGAAATTGCAGTGACATTGTTGGCAGTACAGATAATTCTGTTACTGATGAAGTTGTGGAAACTATCAATGGCGTGCCCATATCTGATGAACCAAAAAAGAATCGTGATCATTTATCAGGACGTATATATGAAGGTTTAGAAGTAGAATTCTTCTTTTTTAATTCAGAAAAAAGTGCAACATCGGATCGTCGTGATCGCAGTAATAAACAAGTTCATCAAGCAATAGGTATTACTACTTTAATGAAAGGGACTATTCAATTTGAACAAACAATAGCAAAAAATGCAACAGCCACTGTTATTGTTGAACCACGCTTACATCCAAGAGAAGAGCCTGGTACACTACTATTAGATACACCCGTAGAATTTGACGATAGTGATGGAAAGAAATTAGTATTGAAAGAAATTGAATTATGGTCACGATGCGCACCAGATGGTATGGTCTTTCGCATAGGTGATATTATTGGTTTAGATGTAAACCATTTTCGTCCTGAAAAATTACAATTCGCTAGAAATATACGTATGAAATCATATAGAAAAATGTCGCGGCACACTGGACGTATCTGTAGTATCCGCGATGAGGGCTATGGGTTCATAAAATTGACCGATTCAGTACTAGATGATATTATAACTAAAGAAAATTGTTACTTTCGTTTATCAGAAGTAATATCAAGCAAAGATGGTTCAATGCTTCCAGTGAAGCAACTAACATTAGGTATGCCATTAAGTTTCGAGATATTACTAGAGGAAGCACGTAACAGAGAAGTGCGTAGTAGAGCACTTCGTGTCATGCAACTAGATAGTTTTGGTGAAGTCATTGATGATATAAATAGTGAAAACTCTTCAATGTTACTTGTTTCAAAAGGAATGCGGGGTAAAGTGACAAAGGACAGTAACAAAAAAGACTCACCTGGAAGTATCGCAATTATGAAATCAAATTCTGCAGCATTTAGTCCAGGAGTAGAGTTAGGTGATGCTGCTAGTGAAGAATCTACTGTGAAAGCGATTCGTTTATCACAAGTAAATGTTACTAAAGCTAAAATTTTCGACGATCTTATGCAATTTCAGGAAATTTCAAAAAAATCAAATCTTACGGAGTTTTTAGTTGAACAGATTTCTGTGGCTGAAGTTCGTCTTTACTTTGAAGTACTTACACAAGAAGAGTACACAGAAAAGGGTGGATTTTTTTTTGGTATTGTTTGTGAAATTCCTTCTAGAACAGCTAGTAATGGTCATCTTTCAACTGGTTTACAAGCACTTAAAGTTAAAAATATTGTATCAAGAGAAAAGCGACAACAAGATAATAACTGGGAGGTGAGATATTTGCAATGGGTTAATGACTCTATTTCGATGTTGAAAGAATCTTCTGTTGCATTTGAGGAACAGCAGGCTAGAAATGATGCAAGACGTGATGAAACCGGTGGCAGAGATCAACGTAGAGGTGGTGATGGTACTGGTGCACCATCGGCAATTTTTGTACGATCAGATACATCGGAGATTTATGGTCAAATAACAAGAGACCTTATGGTTACTTTTGATTTATATGTAGATCGCAATTCAAATCAAAAAATTGCAAAATCTGTACAATTAACCGATGAACCAGCCTATGGTGTTAGTGATGATGCTAAATTTACCGGGGTAATAGAAAGTGTATTTTCACGTGGAATTCGTTATGGATATCTTCGTTCTATTCCATTGGATGAAAAAATATTTTGGAGTAGTTCCTGTATCGAAGATAAAGAAAGCGAATCCAAATTAGGTGAAGGTTCATTTGTTTCCTTTGGAATCAGGCGTCGTGGGGGTGTACGCACAGCAGTAGATATTGAATTAAAATCAATTCCTGATGCAGTAGAAACAATACAACAAGGTAAATTCCTTGGTGTTGTTGTTGGTTCCAGTCTGTCTATAAATAGTCAAACTCAAGATCAATTTATTATTCCTTTAGATGCTGCGAATGAACCTACCATTCAAGGTAAATTTTGGGATTATAATCTTGCTGATAGTTTAAGTCAACATGCTCACGCACGTAACAAAACTATTAAATCAAATCGCAGTGAATGGGAAAGAATTGATTTAGCTAATGTAGATGCTACAGAAGAAAAGGATATTGGAGGAAAAGAATCTAAAGAAGTGAAGTCGGATAACAGTACTGAAACTACTGGGGCTATGAAAGGCGAAGGGACAACGAAACACGCTCAAGTAAGTGTTGTTACTGGGGCTAAATACTATCCTGCTATGCCTAGAACAAGAATCCCTCTTGTTGTGACATCAGAAAGTGCATCTTATAATCATACAAGTAGCGATGGTACTGTTGTAACTATGCCAGGTTTTGAACCTGGAACCCTTGTTTACGCCCAAGCTGTGACAAATTTTTTGATTTCACGTGAGCCTTTGAGAGCTATCAACCCCGAATTAGCTTCAAATCATAGTCTGAATGCAGTGGAAGTAGATGGAGTGAAGGTTAGTATCCCAAAGAAAGGTCGTCTTATGAAACGCCGTGGTGTTATTACGAAACTAGCAGTTAGAGGTAGAGTTGATCATTCAAGCGATAATGGAAGTCTTTATGATGGTATAGAATTGACAGAGATTCGGGAACTACCTTCTAATGTAGATCCTGCTATAATGTTAGAATTAGGACAAATGACTAATAATACAGGAGATTCTGTATTTTATTGCGACACACGGGAAATTATTATACCAGCAGGTGCTGGTAAGGAAGCAGTTTCTCAAGGAGATGAAGTTGAATTTTATGGCGTTGTTGTTTCTTTAAATGGAAATGCTGTAAATGTAGCATCGTATGCACACCTTGGTCCTAGACGTGATAAAGAAGGTATTGTATTTAAGAGAAGTATTAACTCTGACCTGAAAGCAACTTTGAGTCAACAACCAGTACAATCCAAACCACGTGGTGTTGTCATGGCACGTGGACCTGCTGAGGACGGTACTAATGGTTTTCCAAATGGCTGGCGCGCAGAACATATAGCTAAGACATCTCCCGATCTTCCTTGGGCACATCTTTTACCACATATATCATTTGGAGAGTCTGCTACTATTTTACCGAGTACAGACAACGGGAAAATAATGCACTCAAAAAATCGTTAAAGTAGTAAGAAAGATAAATCATCCGAAGGTCTGACAAGTGATATCATAGAAATCACACCACTGAGACTGAAATACGCTAATTACCATAATGATTCTATTCAACAGCAAATTGACGAAGTTGTAAATACAATGTTACCCAAAAGAATATTCAATTAAAATATAAACAAATATACGCATGTACTCATTCACTCTTCCATCTTTCTACCACGACCTCGTCCTCTTCCTGCACCTCCTCTTTGTGGTGCTGCAGCTTTCGGTGTAATTCGTGATTTAGCATGTGCTGGTGTATCGTCTACAAGTAAAGCATCCAAATTCAAAGAATCCGGTAGTATATAATATCGAATATTATTTCCCCGAATACTAAGAAAGTCTAATTTCTGTGGATTCTTTCCTCTTGTCGTCATCTTCACGTTACGAAGGTAAGTATTCATGGAAATATCAACACCTTGTATAGTTCCTTGTACAACTGTTCCATTCTTCAATTCTATTGTCACTGATTCATTATTCAGTTTCATAAGAAATCGAACTAACTTCATCGCGCCAACTAGCTCCTCGTGTCAAATCAAGTAGATTCAAAACCCTGTTATATTTTATAAATGACGCACAAGATAATAACAGTTCTTGATGCAAATGACCAATGTTTATTGGGAAATCAATGCAATTATAAGTGTTTCAAGCTTTCTTTCTTCAATTTCTGCCGTGCAGCCGGGGGTTGCGGTCACCTTGGAAAGAGAAGGAAGAGGATAAAAACAACGCACAATCTCTAAATCCTACAATTAACCATCTTTCAATCATAAGTTAAGTTATATTTGTTTTTATTATTTGTTTTTGAATTTGTGAAAAACTTTAAGTGTTGTACAACTAACAGTGAAACAATCTGCTGATTTCTTCCTCTGTGGTTCGAAGTGTTGATTGTTGATTATTTATACTATCATCATGCAGAAATTGAATTCTAATAATTTAGATGTAGGTGGTGGTTTATTTTCAGACAATGATGATGCCATAATGCATAATATACCTAATTTAAGTAAAGATAATTCCGTAAATCCTTCAGGTGATGAGAAGCGAGACAATTCTAAATTGTACGGTAAAGCTTATAACAACTTTTCAGAATTAAAATGGAAAGGATTTCGTGAAAGAAGAAAAATATTTTTCCCAATAATTCATATAATCGTTCTTTTGTTTTGGACGAGCTACTTATTAGCACCAAAACCTAAGGACTCATCATATTTTGAGAAGGAAAAATATCCTTTGATGACTTTCTTACATGAGGTAAAGATATTCTTTCCTATTGGGCATATTATATGGTTTGTATCTTACATGGTTTATTTTGAAGTAACGATTGACTCAAGAATAGGTCTGTATTTCTTAAAACTTTCTTTAAACGTATTAATGATATTTTCAGTGATTGAATGGTTAACCAGCAAGGATTGTGCCCACATATGGTTGAGTTTAGGATTCATTGGGGGGGTGGCATTCCAACAATTGGGAGCAAGCTTAAGTTATACTTTGTCCTTCTTGCTCATGGTGATATTTCTGTCGTATCATATTTACAAAGATCCTTCGACGTATCATTTAGCATTTATAGTTATATGTTTACCATGTCTTTTAATTCAATTTATGTCTTCTGTTATAAATGACTTCGAACAATTTAAAAGAAATAGCTGGAGTGTAACCTCCCAAAATGGTTGGATCTTGAGACCGGAAATTAAATCTATCATAAATATCATACAAGATCATGTCAATGTTTTGATTAAGATGAACCAGCCGTATGCACAAAATATTTTATATGAACCACTGGATGAACAGCAACGTAGAAGCGATATTATTGAGCGCAAGTCTTATACTATCAAGCACATTGTTACGAATGAAGTACGTACGCTTGATGGCTTCCAATACCAATTGTATTTGAACGGAACACTGACGAATAGTGACGATAAAGATATCAATAATTGGATTTTAACTGATGGCTCTGATAGTAGTCAATTTAATGGTAATAACGAAAGCGTTACGACAAATATGCAGTATCGACGCTCAAGGTCTGCATTAAACAATAGTTTTGCAATGGAAAATTCTCAAGCTATATCGTTCAACTGGTACAAAATTCTAGCATGTGCTCATGAACTGCGCCGTATAGGTGTATCTTTGCTGCAAAGTGCAGTTGATGATCAAGAAAAGAAAATAAATTCTACCCCTTCATCTTTAGCTGGCAATGGGCCAAGTACTTTAATGCGCGTAAAATCACTTGAATCTGAAATAACTGAAACCTCGGATCTAAGTTTGCATCATACTAAAAGTATTTCTAGTGATACAGAAGCTCATGATCACGATGAAAATCAAAATATTAGAGCTAGTAGTACATTCTATTTGGAATCAATATGTTTGGAAACTTTCGCATGTATTGAATGTTTGCATAGTAGTTCTTTGGCATTGTTTATGTGTGATGGTGTCAATTCTATTTCTGGAACAAAACTTGATCTTTCAGGTTATCGTGATCGTATTAGAATTGAAGGCAAAGAGGAAGTCTTTCGATATGTGCTGTTCTTATTGACGAGACAAAGCATTCATCAAAAGAATAAACGTGTTATCTATAGTGTATCACTTCTCCGTAATGATTTTGAATTGAATTCTAAAGATTACAATGCTGATACTGATGGATATCGCTTGTATTTTAAGGAAACGATTCTTGCTCCTAAACCTTCGTGGGTGTTGCGAACTATTTTCGCATCATCTTGGATCCAGGATCCTGATGTGGACTTATACTCTTTGTCATGGCTAGTACTTCTAGGCATGATTATTCTTTCTGTTATGAAGTACATCGTCAAATTCATCAAAACAATTGATAAGACTACATCACAAGCAAGTGCTTTAAATGGTGATACATTCCGAGATCAGCCGTCAACTTTTAATCGCTTACTTAAAATGACACTTCCAAATGAAAATTTTGGAGGTTCGTGGTGTGCAGCAAGTCAAATTGCAAAGCGTATAATAGAAAGACATTTTAAGTGCTCAAATGGATTAAAGTTTTATCCTGCTCAGCAAGGGTTGGAAGGGTTGATAACACTGCATAAAGCGGTGCATGTCCCCGCCCATATGATTGAATTTGTGCGTTTCAGTCTAGGGCAAAATTCTTCTGAACCTTTTGATGTCGATACTTCCGGTCAGAACTCGGACAAATCGACGAGTGATACAAGTTCTGATAAATTATTTGATGACCCTGTTTTACATGTGGACGACGATCTTGGACTATCATGGAGTAGAGTAAAACCTGATGCAGATTCTTACGATTTGAAAACAACAGTGAAAACAAGTAGAAGTGGTAAAGTCCTATCTAAAACTGAAGTGTACTCTAATGCAGAACTTCATTGTTCTAAGACTTCTAATGATGATAGTACAAAGACTCCACCAACTAGTTTAGAGTATTTCCATTCATATTTATGGGTGGAAGATGATATTGCAGATTTACCTGAAGAGAGTATATTTCTTAAGAATCGTTTTTATCAAATTACTGATCAAGAAGCACGATGTTGCGCACCTCCTCGTCTAAAGACTTTTTTTTCTCAAGTAGGTGTTCCACTCAAAGAAGCCAGATTAGGTGAAATATTGAAGTTTTTCCGGGTCAATTCTACTGCTTCAGTTCTAAAAAAAGAAGTGTTTAACGATAGTGTTTTTCATCAGAAATTTGAAGATAATGGAATAGCCGGAGAATCAAAGAAAGACATCGTTGATACTGATAATTCTGAAGATGATGTTACATTTAGTACTTCTGTGATTACAAGCCATGTGAACATCGAATATGACGAAAGAGCTATATGCAGCTCGACATTCTTAGTACCAGATTGGACAGAGCGAGGTGACCGTTCAGTAGCATGCACGCGTGCCTTAAAACGCACTTTTAGCAGACTTGGTGTAAAGCCCGAACAAATAGTTGTTGTATCGGAGAATGCAGAAATGACTCGTGAAAAGATTTTAAGTACCACTCGAGATCATCTTCGACAGAAAGGCCCTTGTGATCTAAGCACTGAATCGTCAGATTTTCAATACGAACCTATCAAAGAATTCAATGCTAAAGAAAATGCTAGTGTTAAAGGAAGCTATTATGAGAGTGGTATAGAAGTAAGGCATGTTCTGTATCTACACAGCACAGATGTAGATTTTTTTAATCTTGTAGTGAACCACTCCTTAGATAAGTCTAACAAAACGAAAGGAAGTGAGCACAAGGAGCCATCAGCAGACAGCGCAGATCCTCATGACGCAAGCGATAATTCTGAACAAAATTACCTGAATGATTTCTATTACTTTCACCCTAAAGATTTTATCGATGTACTTGTGAAAGAACGACTACGAGGTATCACTGATTTCCTTTCAGTGCCCGAGGCAAGTCCCACAGTTAAAAATATGAGAGAAAGGAAGACTTTTGATGTGAATGGTATGAAAATTAAAGGATCAAAAAAAGTTTCAGCACCCAGCTATTCGAAGGTCAAGGTTGGTGTGGACAGAGCGGTATAATCAAATATATATAAACCAAAGTAAAAGTTACATACCACGTTTCAGTGAGATTTTTTGTTAACAATATTTATAGTATTAAAAACGAACATATATCATATAATTATTCAATTCAAAATCTTCACATATTTAGTGAATCATTTTGGAGTTGTCGTAGTCATTGGGAATATATTGCAAGCACTTACTAGCTGGAATGCGCCAAATTGCCGCTTTTGCTTCAGTCGCGACAGCTACGCTTTGTTGAATATTAAGTACACCATGTGACCAATTCTCGGGAATAATCATTATATCTCCTGCAGTTTGCACACAACTAGATGGCCTCGCACGAGGGGCCTTTACAGTGATCATTTTATTTACATCTTTTGAAGGCAAATTAAATTCTTTGCGTGGCTTCTCTTCAAGTGTACTTACCTCATTCTCTATGAAGTCCAAAATATGTTCTTTTGACATAATCATATGAGCAGGTGGATATATGATCCACTTTTTTGCCCCATATATCAGAGCATTCCATGCGCTATTGTGAAAATGAATTGGTGCACCTGATCCTTTATCACCTAAAGCCCACTGTGCATTAACAAAATGAGCACGAGAAGAATGATAAAAACGATTACTCTTTCTCTTATCTCCTATTTCTTCTGGTATTTTAGAAGTTTGAGATTCTTTAATACTTTTTTCAACTGGATCAAATGATTTTAAACGCTCGAATGCACCTTGTATTACAGCTGGAGTGACCATATCCTCGTAGAGAACAAGTGACTTTTCCGGATCTTCTGACAATTTTGGTATTGGATGGCCCTTGAAAACATACCAGGGCCGTGAGTTCCCAGTCACGGTACTCATGTGATGTGTGTGATTCATCATTTCATCTATATATTTTTTAAGTGTCATATCCACACGTGCAGTCCCACCAAATTTATTAGCATAAGGAATTTCTGATACTTGCACTTTCATATCTCCTAAATAAATGTTTTGATCTGCCTCATTTCCATGCTTTTCAGCATTTGTTTCTGATTCACCATCTATGTTTTGGGCTTTGATGGAGCTAAGAATTTCCCTTTTGTAAATGTCAATCACTGGCCATTCATCAATTAATCCTCTTATTAGAATAGGGCGTCCTTGAGCCATATACTCTGAGAAAATCATATCTGAAGTAATCTCATGTGCCCAATATTGGTCAACATCACATTCCATGTCTGTTTCATAAGTTTCAAGGCGATCTTCATTCCAACCACCATTACCCGTTTTCCATGATCCTTTTTTCTCATAATTATTGATGTTTTCAGGATGAAGCAGTCTTTCAATTTTTTTAGGTGGTCTCTGTTTGATGCCTAAATACTGCAATGAATCTTCTGGTGACACTGGTCCTGGTACCGCTACTAAATTTCGTACAGTGACACCATGGTGATCTTCGATATCCATGGAAGCTCCATGAGCTACCAAAAGTGCTACTACGTGTACGTGGCCCATGATGGCAGCATAGTGCATCGCAGTGCGATTGTCATTATTTTTCAAATCTAAATATTCCTTCACAATTATTTCTCTCTCAATTGAAGGAGCATTTTTGTAGTGATTCTCAGCCATCATATTTACGGCGTCATATAAACCACCTCGGGCAGCAATGTGTAGCGCAGTATTTCCAGATTTATCAAGAAGAAATGGATTTACAGAAAATTTGTTCAGCCATTTTGCAACTTCCTTTGTGGCTGGTCCGAGAGAAAGCATAATGTCTGATGCAACAGCATATTTATCCTCCTTCTTCTCAGGCAAGTACTGGTCTAACCAGCTTTTGGTGCCTTTGAGTACAGAGAATATATATGATTTAGGATTCGCATCAACCATTAAACTCACACTAGCTAAGCAATGATAAGCTGTACGTTGTTCAAGAAAAAGGGGATTGAGATCACTTTGTTTGGCCATCTTAACCTCGTAAAGCGAAAAATCATTCACTAGCACATAAGATGGGACACCCATATCATACAGCAAATACTTGAGTGCGTTCGTATCTAATGCAAAAGCAGCCATACATACTTGCACATTTGCATCTGCCATAGTATAGAAATTGTCTAACTCACTGTACATAAGCATGGTACGTTCCTTTTCTTCAAGGGAAAGATCAGAAAATTTAAATTCTTTCGATGTATCAACTGACTTCAAATCTAGAAATAATTTTTTCTGAATATTTAGTTGTTTTTGCCATATTTTTGGATCAATTACATGCCCATTTTGAAAAATTGGATTGAAACCTAAATCGTTTTTATCCGTCATTAATTTCTTATTGAAAGTCAACCCTTGATCATTCAAGTTAAAATCTTGTGGAAAAATGAACAATGGTGCGTTTGTGAGGGTGAACTCTTTAATTTTAGTACCACCACGAAGATTTCCGAATACTTGTGTGTTTTCATTTTTTATTTCTAATTCATTACTTTGAGAAAGCGTCTCATCATGTTCATGTGAATCATGACCGAGATCAAAACTGTGAGAATCTCTGTTCTCTTTGATTTGTGATGATGATAAACTAGAAACCCAATTAAAAAACGGATTAACTAAATCGGCAAGCAATGTATTATATGGTTCATAAAATTTATCTATCATTTCTTTTGTTTCAGGCAGCATCTCATCTTTGTGCTGCTTATTAACATTTTTGTGAACGGTTTCCAGCACTTTTTCTTGCCAATCTCGTCGTTGCTCTGAAATAGAATCATCGTTCATCTCTTTTAGTCCAAGAAACCGAAAAATCCGATTCATATATTCCTTAGGATCATTATCATAGTCTTCAAGACGAACAAATAGAAACTGGTTAGGTGGGAAGTGCTCAAGCCACTTGAGATAATAGAGAGAGTATAAACCAATACTGAGTCGGCCTGTACCACCAACACCAAAAACTTTGCGATCGTGTGCACATATCTGAGACGCTCGTAACCACTCAGCATATTTCTTACCTTTAAATATTTTTATATTTTCACTATTTGTGACATTTTGTTTCACCATGCAATTTTCGAAGTCATCAATCTGACGCTTGGCTCTAGCATGAAAATTGACAGCACTCTTTTCTTCCCCTTTAGTCTGTTCGCTATCAACACTACTTTCATCGTGCTCTTTTCTTGGACGTCTTGGACCTGAAACTGGTCTTAAATCGTCACCAAGGAAATAATAATCTGAATACATGCGATTTGTGGGATTACTCAATGTAATAACGAATTTTGCATTAGGTTGAATCTCACGTAGTAGCTGTGGAATAGGTACATCCGAATCATCAATTTCACCATTAGAATTTTGTGTTGGCCACCAAAATGTATGAGGTCCACCATCAATAGTAATCGAACTTAAAGGATTCTGTTTAATAGCTTGTATTGCGCCACTGAAATGTCGTGAAAAGCTTCTAATAGATGTTCCATTGCCCAATCGCTTTTCGTATGGGTACTTATCATATTCTCCATTAGAATAAATGTCTTCTCGAGACATCCATGAAGTTGTGAATTCACCACGTGTGAACCATCGTATTTCCTTTCTTTTTGGAGGATGCACTTCAGGATGAGCTCTGATCCTTTCGAATAGATCTGACGTTCCGCACTTAGGTTGGCCTAGTAAATAGACGTATGGCAGACACAATGTAGATTCTTCAACAGATTCTGGTTTCTTTTTTTCAGTTACCATCGGTATAATATCTATGTATGCTTCCGGATTGATTTCCCAGCATGGATTCTTTAAATCTGATCGAAATCCATTTTCTGGGAGACCTTCAAATAAATGTGCATATCTTTCTCGAACTTCTTCCCTCTGTCGGTAGCGAAATTCTGAATGATCAGATGGTGGTAACAATGCACCCACGGCGGTCTGGATAATATCTTTTGCTGCAATTGTTATAGAAGTATCAGTGGACCCTAAAATTGAAGATTTATTCTGTGCACGATAGTCATTATTTTGTACCTGTTGCCGCCTGTTGTCTTGACCTTTGAAAATCGTAGAAGTCTCGTCTTCTTTAAGTGTCAATAAAGCCTTTCGTTGGAGTGAACGTGTTTTTGCATTAATGACATTTGTATTCGAAACATCGCCTATCTCAAGTCCCATTGCTTTGGAAGCTTCTGAAATTTGATCTTCTTGCCATCGTTTCATATCCACTTTATGATCGAACTTCGATCGGTGACGTACACGCTTATTCCTTAATTCTTCGCTTTGAGCAGTCTCCATACTCTCTTCTTCGTTGTCTGCTATCCATGATGCGCTCTGTCGTTGCACTCGTCGAAGTAACGCTGATGCTTCATCTTTCATTGCTAATGGAGCTAGAAACATACTTACCACACCTTCTGTGATTTGCTCAGTTCCAATTGCTGCTAATTCATCCAAGATTGATTCTTGTGTTACTGCGATGCTTATAATAAATATTATTTGCAATATGAAACACATGACAGCAATTATTTTGACGAGCATGGGTCTCCTCCTTCCTCTGGATCCAAAAAAAACGCTGTCATTACCAGATGATGAAATGGCAGTGCTAGTAAATGGATTCAAATTTGATATTTGATCTAAAAAACACATAGGAAATGAGGCAAATAGAAATATATAATGATTTCTATATATTAGATACATCGAAATCATGATGGAAAGAACACTCACTGATCTCAATAATAAATCTTCAATAGACAAAGATTTAGATTTCTGCATTTGATTATGTCTCCCCATTTTCATGTTTTGAAAGTGGCGTTCTTTTTGCGCCGAGCAAAGGAATTCTAATGATTTTCTCAAAAAAGTCCATGGTAAGCCGGATACCACAGATTCTTAAGAATGAAGAAACCAAAGAGGCTTTAGTTCCTCGCAAACTTCCACCTTTGTCTTATGAAGTCCTGTGAATACAACTTACCTTAATAAATTATTTGAGGCGTTTTAATTCTTCGCAGGTAGTGATTTTAAATCATCAAATTTTCGTCAACATGCTTCAGAATGTAGTTCAGCACTCAGTAAATTTCATGGATAGTCTAACGTCATCTGTTAGGGTTAGAATAATATTATATATACTTTATATTGCATTTGCATTATTTTTGGTGATAGGTTTTTTTTGGGAATGTATCGAATTTGCACCGTGCATCCATGATCCACTGTCTGTCGAATGTGAAGTCAAAACTTATCGTCGAACAGATGTCAATTTAAGCGACACATATACTAAAAAAAATGGTGATGTGGTTGTTGTCGGTGACACTCAAAGAGGTGACTTCATTACCTTGATGGTAATGATATTCGGTTATGTTCTCAGCGGATTATCGAGTGTGATTGTAGTTTGGCTTGTAGATTTGAGATCAAAGCCAAATCAATTCACTATTCTTGTCCAGCGCTTTGGTGTGTCACAGCTTTGTATGGATTTTGGCTTTGCGGTGCTATCTTTCACATATCAAAATGGGTATTTGAAAACTATAAATGGAGTCAGACCAAAGTCTCCGGTGAGTAGTTTTTTCTATCATTTAGGCTCAATAATGTTAACAATTGGTGATATCAGTACTGTTTTGTTCACAGTCGTTATGACATATGCATTCTATCGAATTGCAGCACTTCGAGGTAAAGTAGATTTAACAACAACAACTAAATACTTCGCGTTGGGGGTTTATTCTACAGGTCTCTTAATTGCTATTCTTCAGGAGTGTTTATGTCAAAATGCCCTCATGTATGAATGCGATATACTCTATGTTCGTGGTGCAGTGAGTTTGTTGTGTATTCTTGTTAGTCTTGTATTAAGTATCATGATTCATTACAAGATCAAAGCACTTGCCCCAGGTAAGCACCGAAATGCAATATCGTCTATCGTGAATAGGTGTTGGTTCTATGTTGGTTGGAGCGCATTTACAAGAATGGGGTACATATTTTCCATTTTCTCAACAGGGTCGTTAAGTAATAATTATGCAAATGCAGAGCACCATTCATACAAAAATATATTTGCAACACTGACGTGGACGCTGTGGTTGCCAAGTGGTTTGGGTTATGCAATCTATTACCTAAAATCACATCCTATGGAAGTTCAGTACATGATAGATGTCATCAAGTGGAAAGAAGGTGCGTATTTCCTTCCTGAGGATATTCATACGTATATTGATAATACTGTCTTATGCGATATACTGCGGTGCAGAGTTTGTTGCAATAATGAAAACCCTTTGAGTGAAAATGAAGGTGACCTGGCTGCTTCTTCTAGAGGCTTAAGCGATTCAACTAGTTCCAGTATAAATACTCATCCTTCAAGTCACGCTCAAGATGTAGATAAATTGCTTGATGTTCTCAATACGATAGACGAAGTAAGTCCCGTTGGCGCTGCGGCATCTGGTGGCGGAGCGGAGACGTCGAATAACTTATTATAAGAAGTAAAGTGTTATAAGTTAAGATAAATATTTATTATGTGCAGGATAATCACTCAACGAAACCGTATGTAGTGCAATTCCACGGATTTTTCCATCTGATTTTCGCTTGGTTGCCGGGGAACCTTTCCTTAAAACCTCTCTTCACCTAGATGTCGTCTCCACGAAGAGGTATCGACTCACTCCTGTGTGATTTCAAAGGTCCGTCATTACTCTCTCCAACAATATAAAGCTTTTCATCTTGTGTTTTTCTCTACGATTCTTAACATTCATTATTTAACAAACAATACATAAAACCAATCAATGTGGTAACTCTGTTTTTGTAGGTTTATCTAACCATCCCATCCATTTCATTCTTCCGTATTCTCTTCCTTAATTTGATAGTTTAAATAATTAAGATGCAAGGAGCTTTGTTTAGTGTATTGATTGTGTTGCTCGTTCAGTTGGCTTTATGCTCTGAACAGAACCAAACTCTTAACCAAAGAATTGGTTTTGGTGTAAATCGAATCAATAAGCGTCGTGGACAACATAATTTAGCTTTAAGTTCCCAGTCTGATTGTCCAGATGTTGAACAATACTGGTATGCTGATGCTATGAAAGATAATTTTGCTCCTTCAAATGAAATGGAGAAGTGGGATGGTAAAGGACAAAGATATTGGCTTAATAAACAATTTTGGGCTGGTGCTGATGCTCCTATCTTTGTTTTCATTGGTGGCGAAGGTGAAGAATCTTGTGCACGACTTAGTGATAAAATGTACATGTATGATCTTGCACAAGAACATGGTGCTCTTATGGTCAATGTAGAGCATAGATTTTATGGTGAGTCCATGCCAACAGTCGATCGCAGCACAAAAAACTTGAGTTATTTAAGTAGTGATCAGGCTTTAGCTGACCTTGCCAATGTCATCACTCATGTAAAGCAAGAGTTGAACTCCCCACACTCACGTGTCGTGACAGTTGGAGGTTCTTACCCAGGTAATCTTTCAGCTTGGTTCCGTCTCAAGTATCCTTCTGTGACTCATGGATCAATTGCATCTAGCGCACCTGTTACAGCAAAAGTTAATTTTGCTGAGTATATGGATGTTGTTGGTGAAAGTATTCGTTACTTTAGTGGTTCTGAGTGCTATGATGCTCTTCAAGAAGGTGCAGAACATGTAGCAAAATTGGCCAAGGATGGTTTTGGAAGTGAGAATATGAAGACACTTGAAAAAGACTTCAAAGTTTGTGCTCCTATGGAAAATAAATGGGATTTAGGTGTCTTTTACAGTAATGTCATGGGTAATTTACAAGGAACTGTTCAATATAATAATGAACATGCAGGTGTATGGAATGTGACCAATGTTTGCAGTGTTATGACCGCCAAGGAAGGCTCTGGTTATGAGAAATTAGCTAAATTAAGTAATATCTTCCTTGATCAAGCTGGAGAAGAATGTGATGATTCTAGTTATAAGAATACAGTAGATTATTTGGCTGATAGTAAGCCAGATCCTACTAACGCCGCAAGACCTTGGGTCTATCAAACTTGTAATGAATTTGGATATTACCAGACAGCAGATAGTGCAAATCAACCATTTTATGCTTTCCGTGATGCACTTGATTTAGAATTCAGTAGAAAAATGTGTTATGATGCATTTGATGGTTGGACTTCTGATCCTAATGTCAAATTTACAAATGAAAAATATGGTAATATTCATATAGATGCAACGAACATTGTGTTCACTAGTGGTACTATCGATCCCTGGCATGCACTTGGTGTGACGAATTATACAGTTCCACTTCCACAGAAGTCAGAATTGCCCGTTTATATTAGAGGTACTGCACATTGTAATGATCTATATGCACCAAATGCGGCCACAGATCCTGAATCTTTGGTGTATGCAAGAGAAGTCGTCGCGGAAAATGTGAAACAATGGTTACACACAGATACAGCATAAGCTTATATCCTTATTCTTCTATGTGAGTTAGAAGGAATTGTCGTTAGCTGGATCTTCTCATAATATTCAGCAGAAACAAGTATGTCACATACTAATTAAACAACTTTTACACTAAATTCTGACAATATTCTATCATTAATATTTACCTCCTTTCCAACTGAACTTTTGTTCATCCTGATCTACTCATTGACTTTCAATAAAGCATAAGTTTTTGATTGTTCAAGTGCAACAAAAATAACAGAGAGTACCCACTTCGGGACTATACAATCAACCCAAATAGACTGCATAGCACCAAGTAATGTTCGAGAATACTCTTTGAGTTTATTCTGTTCTAACTTAGAAAAGGGGCAGAACAAGCGCTGGGTTTCATTCATTTCCACATGTCCTACAAGTTCGCATCGTGTTATTATAAGCATTGCCAAAGCAACAGCACCAGCCAAATGCTGATCTTTTTCTGAACAGCATATTACGAATGGGGCATCCTCACCTGTTGCTGGTAATAAATGCAACATTGATATAGTTTGCCCCCATTCTATTTGAAGCTTCGTTTTGTTTGTTTTATTTGATGAAAGATGAAGATACTGAATTTGGCTTTTATCACACTCAGATGGCACATCTTGTGCATTGATTAATACAACTTGCACATTCTTGTCCTTCACTGATGCTGCAGGAGCTGCTGTCAAATGTCCATCATCAAACACACAAATACTGATAAAACTACCACATAAAATATATTCTCGAAACAAATGCTTATTATTGTTGCTTATATTTTCTACCTCAGTATTAGAGCTATTACTGTTACAATGAGTCTCTTCTCCAAAGGAATTTTGAAGAAGAGCTTTGACACGCTGCTCTAATTCTTCTGGCGGCTCCTGTACTGCGCATAGCAAGGATTCCTCCGAACTAGTACCTAAAATATATTGAATATTATTCCAAAATAAGTACGGCGTGAGACCGTGACTCCAAGCCTCCTCATCATCTCCAGCTCCTTGAATATAGCGCCAACTGTTACGTGTTACATGCGAGTCCAATTCAACTACTTCATCGGAGTTATCATTATTTGATGATGATATACCTGTTGTATTCACATAATCACCTTGTCGAGCACCACTACATGACAATAATAAAAATGGTATGAAAGGAAGAGCGGCTAGTGCATCTCGTCCTGCACACAGTGCATCCATCACAACATCTGCTAGATCCGAGTTAGCCCATACTGGAGTCATGACTGAAGTACTGTCACAGCCAAGAAGACTCCCAGATTGCCAATCGAGAGATCCATCAGAATCCGGCGAAATCCATATAGGTACAATTGGACGTAGCGATTTTGACTCAACATCAACAACAGTAGCAGCGGTACGAACTATAGTAGCTGCTAGGAGATCAGGAACAGTATTAGCAAGTTCATGTACTCTTGATACCAGTAAGGATATCATTGATGGAGGAATATGAGGTGCTATTGATATACAAGGCCAGAAATCTTTACTATTTATGTTGTTGCCTCTTGCAAGCAAAGTATTCATAACCCCGCACCAAATGGGTATTGTAAACGTCAATGAATCTGGAAATCTTTTACCCCGTCGAGTAGAATCAACCAATGATAAACCTCCGGCAGAAATAGCAGTACGTAGTGTTTCTAAGTTGAGACGCGCATGCGAGAATAACCACTGTCCAACATGACCATCAGTGCTCTTGAAATAAGCTTCACCATCAAATGCATGCTTGCCACGATACCAGCACCCGTTTCGCTTATTAGCATACACAGGGAATACCCTCTCGTTGTCAGATGCTGATGTTGATAAGAAACTCCTTAGTTCATCAACAGATGCACTGTCTGCTACTATGCTTAGTAGATGAGCCCGTAGATCGTGTGTGGATGAAGCAACTCGTCTTTGAAGCAGATGCAGAGATTCTTGATGAATAATAAAATCCATATTGCATTTACTGCTTCATCAAATATCAGAAGATTTATTTATACGCTATGACGCATCCATAAAGACTGGATTCTCACAAATGCAAAGTGGTCGGGGGAGGCAGAAAGGAAGACACCACCACATGCATCAAATAACTTTAAAGGATTTTATGAATATACCACTATTTATCCATCTTTATATAATAAAAAAGTGTAACTTCTCTTTTTTTGTGTATTAGATTAAAAGATTATACATGATGAAACGCAGCCCTATGATGCAGAGGGGTGGAGAGCAAGGCGCCCCGCACAGCCACACCGAGAATTTCAATGCTGATGATTTCAGATTACCATTGGAAGAGCTTCCTGATGGTCGGTTAAGTCATCGTGAGGAAACATTGCAAAATCAGCAAACATGGCGCATTAAAAATGCACAAAAGTTCTTACATGATGAATCTAGATGTGTTGATAGATTAGAAAGGCGTGCTATTTCTGGTGTTCATGATGATCAAGGTAAATCCCTTTGTAAAATTATGAAAAATGGTGGCAGTCTTAATATCGGAACATATAAACACTCTACTCAAGCTATTAGAAAGGATCGTATTCTCAATTCTGGTAAAAACGAGCTAGATTATTTGAAAAGAATTGTTGGTAAAGATTACAATAAGGTAAAAGAAATGTCTACTAAAACATTAAAAGACTTTGAAGATGAAAGTACAATGGATTTCCCTAGATTAGGCTCTTTGGAAGAAAAGAACGAAGATCTGCGTGCAGAAGGCATTGAGATCTACTGCAGCAAGCATGGTAAAGTACCAGCTGCACGTTTTTTAAATAAAGATAAACGTATGTTACGTAAATGGTTTGAAGAACTAGATACGGATAAGAGTGGGGAGGTTAGTGTGATCGAGCTGCAAGATCCTCTACTTTCTGCAGGTATATTTAAGACGATTCCTCAGATCTTTCGTGTAATGCTTAATGCTGACAAGAATGAAACAATGGGGTTAGATTTTGAAGAGTTTCTAAATGCGTTGTATAAGAATCCTAGTGTTGATATTACAAAATTAAAGAAATTGCAGGCAATGGGTGCTGATGAACACGGTTTCAATATGGAGACATTGATAACTTCAGAACGCCGTGGTAAGCTACTGAATAGTATAGTCAATCAAATGGAAAAACGTCAAAGTGAATTTCGTCATGTTTTAGGTAAGTTATCGGATACAAGTCGGAAAATGGAAACATTCAAATATAATGAAAGAGAAAGAGAAAAAGAAAAAGAAAAAGTAGCTGCAATGAAACAAAAAGAGAGCTCAAGGCGTCCTTCAGGAAGTAGGACCAATGTAAACACACCTGTCGAGTCGATCGCAACAAATCTAAATGTATCACCAGATAAAGAAATGCGTGATGCACGTAAAGCTGCAAGATTAGTTGCCCAAGAACGGAACAAACTTTCACATGCATTAGCTGAATCCAAGAACGCTATGAAATGGTTAGAAGTAAATCATGAAACTGACAAGAAATTGCATCAGCAGTATACTGATTCTCTTGATACTGTACTTGTTCTTAAACGTGAGCAAGAAGATCGTTTATTAGAAAGTAGAATGGCAAAATTACGCGCAGCTCATCGAGGAGAAGACCAAGCCAAAACTGGAACTGACGAGCTGACCAATGCTGTACATGCGCATCGTGTGCAACAGCATGATCTTTCAGTGTATTGTGCTTACAAGCGTAAAACTAATAGTATGTATGGTAATGATACAAGGCGTGTGTTTATGCAAACTTTAATACCAGGTGAAGAGCATCTTTTCCATAAATCAAAAGACTAATATGTGATGGGTATGTATGCCTCGCTGCGTGAAACAGGTTAGCGACGTGGTGAGGAAAGCATAAAATATATTGTCAATGATGTAAATATTGAATTATTTGATTAAGTTACTTACTTTCCATGCTTAAATCTTTCTGTTGCTGCAACAAGCTCAGCGATGATTTCGTGCTCATATGATGAATGCCCGGTCAGTGTATACTTCACTGTTGCCTCTGGGAATGCGATACTGAGATCATATGCACTGCGAGCAGGGCAAACGCAATCATATCTACCTTGGACAACAAAGGTAGGAATATGTCTTATCTTATCTATTTGTTTCTTTTCAATTAAATAACCATCGCGGGGAAAAAAACCTTTATTAGTAAAATAATGATTTTCGATGCGAGCAAATGGAAGAGCAAATTTCGCGTCTCCAAAACGATCTTTGACGTTATCCCATGGGTCTTGTACGAGTTTACTTGTGCGACCCTCCCAAATTGACCATGCTTTGGCTGCTTTTAATTGCTCTTCTTCGCCGAGTTCTCCTCTCAATCGACGACCGTAGGCTTTGATATAGTCATCCCTCTCATTTTCAGGGATGGCTTCCTCATACAATTTCCAGTCTTCAGGAAATATAAAATTAGAACCTGGACCTTGATAAAAGAAATTAATTTCTTTTTCTCTTAATAAAAATATACCACGCAACACAAGTTCAGTAACGCGATCTGGATGTTCTTGAGCATAAGCTAACGATAGAGTACTGCCCCAGCTTCCACCAAATACCTGCCATTTATCAATTTGAAGTAATTGGCGAATTTTTTCGAAATCACGTACAGAGTCCCATGTTGTATTCTCACGAAGTTCAGCAAATGGGGTTGATTCACCGCATCCACGCTGATCGACTAAAACAATTTTATACGCTTTGGGGTCAAAAAATCTTGCACAACCTGGTTGAGTTCCACCACCTGGACCACCATGTACAAATAGTACGGGTTTTCCATTAGGATTACCATAAACACTAAAAGCTACAGTGTGGATTCCTGTTTTAATCGTACCTTTCTGGATGCATGGAGGTTGAGGATACAAAGCTGTGTGCTTGAATGGGTCTTCACCTGTTTCTGCTGCTTCAGCTTCAGCTGTAGCTGTAGATAAGGTAGCAATAGTGCCAGCTGTTGCAAAAGCAAAGCCTCCAATGGATGAACTTCGTCCTTGTTGGCCTTTTTTCTCAAAGCTTGCAAATGAAAGACATCGTGCACTTTTTGAAGCAATACGCTGAGTTTGAGATTTTCCCGGCGTTCCGATGAGTGCTCTTAAAAAACTATTTATCATTTCGGTGAATAGCTAAGTGGGACATTGATGATATGGTATGTGCATGTCATGACCACCTGGTGATCTACCTGAATCTTTAATTTTCATGGATGTATCGTCTTGTCAACTCCTTCCCTATGTCAGCATCCCTAAAAATAGTTCCCTTACTAATGAATTGAAGTAGTGCGGACTTATGAGGGGGATTTTTACAATATTTTACAACAATTCTCAACCTATAATACAATTCCTGTTCCCCTCTCAAAATGTATTCGATATAATGGACATTCTTCAGTTCTTATGTTATAGTTCACTTCATTAGACCTTGCCGTGATATGCTGTGGGTGTCGTACTATTTCACCACTCCACTCCACATAGCTGTTATTTCATCAACGCTGCATCTACGACCAGACGAGAGCCGCTCATGCATCCAAAACTAACGTTGCCTTCAACGTAGCAAGTTGATCAGGAGTTCCTGTAAAGTGTGAATCTTTTCTCATTGTGTTTAGTTCAGGACCGAACATCTTCGCAATTTTGGTCTGATGTGAGTTATTCCTTTCGTTTGTGCTTCTCTCTGTCCTTGTGTCCTTTGCCTCATTAAGGATGAACTCAGTTCTCGGTTTGTTGGCAGAGCTAAGTGTACTAGCTATACTCCAATATGCATCTTCTGCGGAAGATGGCGTACTTAAAGACTGTATCGCTGCGATTGTATCCATCAAACCAAAACAAAACGAGATGAAACAAAAAGGATATATTGGGGTTTGAGATCCTAGTTTTGTTTTTTAAAAAAATATCTTTATTATTATTACTTCACCTATTAAAGTCAAATAGTTCCGGATGGAATGCGAGAACTAGCGCTGACTGTGGAAAAAAAAAAAAAAATGTGGTGTCTCGTCGTACGTCGGAAAAGTTTCATAGGAAGATCTTTCTCTCTCAGGTTGAGAGTAAGTCGATAATCTCGGATCCAATCTGTTCATACAACTGTTTGGTGCAAAGTAATCAATTGATCCACCATGGCACCTAAGATCATTATTGCTGGTGCTCCTGCAAGTGGTAAAGGGACCCAATGTGAGTTCATCAAGGAAGTGTTTGGCTGTGTTCATCTCTCTACAGGAGATATGTTGCGCGCGGCAGTTGTAGCTGGTACTCCTCTTGGTAAAGAAGCGAAAGGTCATATGGATTCTGGTGGATTGGTTCCAGATAAACTGATCATTGATATTATTATTGCCAGATTGGCTGAAGAGGATTGTGTGACCAAGGGTTGGTTACTTGATGGATTTCCTCGCACACGTGCTCAAGCTGACGCTCTTGCAGAAGCAGGTCTGACTTGTGATACATTCATCTTATTGAATGTTCCCGATCATTTGCTTGTAGAGCGTGTGACCGGAAGACGATCCGATCCGGACACTGGAATCATTTATCATATGAAATATAAACCACCACCCACTGAAGAAATTGCTCTTAGATTAACACAACGTAGTGATGATACAGAAGAGGCTATCATGGTTCGAGTGCAGAATTTCCATGCTAATGTACTGGCTATAATTGATGCTTATCAGAACCAACTTGTCAGTGTTGACGGTACTCGTGCCCCCAGTGTAGTTTGGTCAGAGTTAAATACGCGTATTGAAAGATCATTCAAAAGAGAAATTGTTCTAGCTACTGGATCTCCTGGTAGTGGACGTAGAACAGTTTGTGCTGAAATAGCTAAACTAACAGGATATAAATATCTGAATGTTGGGGATGCTCTAAGGGCCGCTAAAGATCACAAGTCTGCCGAACTTATTCAACTTGCAATGGCATCGGGGGATCCTGTTGATGTCGCTTGTGTTATGGATGTGATTAATTCTGCTTTTGATGCTAATCCAAATTGTAAGCGTTGGATTCTAGATGGCTTTGCTCGTAGCCCCGCACATGTGGAAGCTCTAGGTTTTGAAAATATTACAGAATTAGTACTTCATTTTGAGAATAATGAGAGCGAATGTGTGACATCACTTGAGCGTAGAAAACAAAGCCATATAGGCGCGCGCTTAGAAAGGTATGCAAATGTAGCCAAACCCATAGTTGATTGGTTCTCTCGTGCTGGCAAGACGCGTGTGATAAATTTAGACGGTGTCCCTGTTGCTGCTGCTGCTTTGGAAGCTAGTAGAATACTTAATGCTACTACCGTCATTCCACCTTATGAGCGTACTTTTGCTATGGTTAAACCTGACGCAGTAAGTCAAGGTCATGTACCCGCTATTCTTGAGATGATTGCCGCTGCTGGTTTACATGTCCTTTACACTAATCTTGTCACAATGACTGATGCAGCAGCTAGTGCTTTTTATGCAGAGCATGATGGAAAACCTTTCTTTTCACGTCTAAAGCAATTCATGACTAGTGGGCCTGTTGTTGTAATGATACTTGAAGGCTCTAATGCAATTAAAAAATGGAGAACATTGTTAGGTCCTACTAACACAGCTAAAGCTCTCATAGACGCACCTGAGAGTATACGTGCCAAATTTGGTACTGATGGTACCCAGAATGCAGCACACGGTTCTGATAGCACTTTATCTGCAGCTAGAGAAATTAATTTTTGGATTGATCCTAATTCTCTTGGAGCTCAGTGTCAGGATGCTATTCTCGTCAGTGATGCTGCGGCTACTGATGGCGAAGCAACTGGAGGAACACTTGCTGCTCCACTTGTGCCTATTCAAGACACATTCGCTATGATCAAACCTGGTACTGCTGATGCATCATATAGAGATATTCGCAGTGTAGTATCAGCACATGGCTTTGATGTTGTACAAGAGTTGCGTACAAAACTATCTTATAATCAAGCTCGACAATTTTACGCAGAACATGAAGGAAAACCATTTTATGATGAACTTTGCAATTATATGAGTTCTGGTAGCATTGTTGCATTACATTTACGTAGGGAAACAGCTATTGGTGCATGGCGTCATCTTATCGGTCCAACGAATTACAAGAAGGCCCAAGATGAGCGTCCCGACTCCATTCGTGCTAAATTCGCTATCGATGGTACGCGCAATGCAGTTCATGGTAGTGACAGTGAAGCCAGTGCCCGTAGAGAGTTGGCATTCTTCTTTTCAGTAGGTCAGATAGAGCCTTCGCTGTATATGTCCCCGTTGGGACAAGAATCACCTATACCATTCGATCCTGTTGCAGTTCCTGCAGAGAATGGAGATGTTAGTATTGGTGATTCATTCAATGTACCAAAGAGGTACGCATCCAAGGTGCGTACTGTGCCTTCTATATCAAATGGTGATCTTATGCTTATGGAGGCATATGCTAATTATGATGTAGAACCTGTTATGAAGAACCTTTTGCAACAACTCATGATCAAACGTCCTGAAGATGTGACAGGATTTGCTTTACAGCAACTTGCTAATATGCACTTAAAAGCTGGTAAACAAATGCCGTCATTTGATACTGTGGCTGGTGTACCAGAAAAACTCAATCCTATTACTTCTCCAAGGTCACAACCAGGCTCAGGAGCTTTGTAAACGTTGATTTAATCACACATGAACTACAAAGATGTTTGATAAAATAAAGAAATATCGTATCGAATTCACATATTCATCATAAAGTTTCCTCACCCCATTAATATAAATACAACTTTTTTAATAATTAGTAGATTACAAAATAACCTACTATAGGCCGAAACGCTACATCGATTTCTCCGAGAATACAAAATAGTTTCGCGTGCGGAATCCGGTCTGTTGGTTGCCACTCCGGGGCACTGACTGCTGACTGTGGCCCACTCCCGTACGTAGGTTCTAAAAAGTTGCTTAACTTTTTCAACAAAGAATCAAAATCACTTGCTGTAATGTAATGAAATGTACAGGGTTCTATTTCACTGTCTTCCCATAGAAAGGCACCTTGTCCAGGAAGGAATGATAATGACTGTTGCTCTGTTTCGGCTCCAGCTGCAGCAGGTTTGGTTTTACTTTTTTCATTCTTAAAACACTCCTTTTTGTGACGTTTCCAATCCTTTTTCTGACATTCACTTGAACAATACAGTACTTGTAAACATAAGGAGCAATACAATAATTTCTTCTCTTCACTTGCAACTTTTCATAATTTACAACTATGACCACCACGTTTTCTATTCTCTGAATGATAAATGTTGATCATATTTTGCTGAGGTAGATCAATTGTTTTGGTTATTGTCAGTTCATACTCCTCAACAAAGGAACATAGATTGGTTACAAATCCTAAGCATACTTGCAACACAAAATTTGTTTCCGCTTCATAAGCGAAATGGTCCTCATTGATTTGTTTTTGAAAGAAACTTTTTGCCTCTTTTTCAGTCTCTTTTCCTTCCTCTGTCTTACAAAGCGATGATGAATAGCTTGTAGCTAGCATATTACAAATCACATTTTCATCCGAAGTAAGGAAGTTAGCAAACTTTTTATTTCCTTCAATTTGATCGGTTTGATCAATACCAATATGACCATACTGTAGGGAATATAACAGATCTGGATTAATGATGGATCGAAAGGAAGGTGATGCTTGTAATAACCCTCTCAGCCATGCTATCTTCCCTTCAACCCAACTACGAACAAAATTAGGCTTGACCATTTCTTCAATTAATTTTGGTAGATGTTGAGCAACATAACGAACAGCTGATTCTGGACAACATGCTAAAGGCATGAATGCACCTCTATTACGGAACAACTTTTGCTCTGGTTCATACGATTGATATTATTCTGTGAGGCTGTAGATCATGCTTGGCTGCACACTGAAGATCCATTTCTCTCGTTCTACTATGCTCATGCTCTCCCACCATATCTTGAATCCCTCGAGATGCTTCTCCGCAAATGGCTTCAGCACATCTTTCGTAAGCTTTGGAATGGTAGTTTGCATCAATCTCAAAGCCAGAGAGCAGTCTTTTCTCACTGAAGGCGCTCATTGCAATATGTGACAATTGCTTTTGATCTAATAAGCGCTATACTTAGATCGCTTTCCTTCAGGATATATTTGCAATTCAAACTTTTTATTGGTGTCGTGCCAGAGGTCTCGGACGCCATAAGCCAAGTAAGTGTGGACCCGATTTTCGTTGTTTTTGTTGAGCAAAATACATAGAATAAAAGAGATCTGACGATTACCAAGTGGCATTTACTACTCTTAATAACATTATTTAATCATATATTGTGGAAGATTGTGGTATATAACATTTAGAAGGGTAATATTGCACTGTTATTATTTCCTCTTGCTTGCCCCCTTTAGTCCATTTTTTGGTAATAGTATTGTTTGTATTGTTTCACTTCTATAATAACTAAATTACGATGTTGCCTCTTACTCCAGCAGGTGAATCGCATCGATGGATAAGTCCTGATATGAAAGCCATGTCTATTGTCAGTGACCAGAAGGCAAGTCTAGTTACTACTGAAGAAAAAACACGTACAATGACTGAAATATGGAAAAATAATTTGCTTGTGCAAAAAAAACCAAATTGTAATGGTATTCAATGTCACGATCCACGTTTAAATAAACATGTCGTCGTAAAGAAAGCTCCAGAGTACAACAAGTACATCAATATTGATGGAAAGCCCAAACTCACTTTACCATGTTCAGAACATCCTAAATTTCGCAATAGACAAAGCTTACCTATACTAAAAACTTCAGATGCAGCTCCGGGAGGAGTTCTTGAAGCTGATCCTGTGGATCCTAGTAGGTGGTGTCCTCCCATTGCAGATCGACCAAGTAATGTCAATCCATATGGTGATGAGCTCATACCTCAGAATGAAGATGGTCAGGTCGTGAACAGGCAAGTATCAAGTACTGTTATAGGTGATGAGAAGTGCTATAATAATGACTCGGCCCTAGCTCGTCAAGATGAAGAAGGCCCCTCCGATAGATTCAGTCCGACATCTATGTTCATTGATGAAGTACAACGATTAGCAGCTAATGGATCTATGGCATCGCTAAATATCGAAGATAGTTCGCTAGCTTTATTAGAAGCACATAAGCCACGCCCCTTGTCACCGGCTGCATTAGCACAGAAACTACGACGTTATAAAATAGGTAGTAGTCCGAAGCAAAAAGTGAGAAATATGCTTGACGACATGACGCAAAACAGAGGTAAGGATGCTAGTAAGCGTGCTTCTCAGAAAGATGTTGGACGTGGTCATAGTTTAGTAAGAGTGAACCCAGTAGGTCCATTGCCTGCTGGTGAAACCAAAGATGGTGGAGCAGCTATTGGATTTCTTTCTGGAGAAGGTCGTCCTAATCTTGCATTTGATGGAGATAGTTCATTATGGGATGAACTTGACGCAGAAGAAGAAACTAAAATACAACAGCAAAAGCAGAGTAATGAAATTAATTCTTTTTCTTATGGAAACGATATTGGAAATGGTCAATTAAGCAATGCAGATTACTTATACATGCAAAAAGCAGGGGTAGTTACTCAACAACCAACGAGTGATTCACGCACTGGAATCATGCAGTCACAATCGAGTGCATTTTCTGATGATATTGCAAGTGGTAGTAATTCTGCTTCTAGAATACTTGCATCAACAAGTGATAGATCAGGATTAGTAATTACTGGTAAGTCAAATACAAATACGGGTAGTTCAAAACGAAGGAAAAGTGGAACATCACAATCATCAGGTATTCTAAGTGCAACTGATATAGCACGAATGTTGGAAAGATCAGAAGTTGTACCTAATTCATATATAGAAGATTCTGATGGAGATAGTGATAGTGTTAGTGTACCATCCATTGAAACATTTACATCTAAAGAACATGCACGATACCTCGTTGAATTTGAAATACAGAAGAAGCGAGGGTGGAGAGGTAAAAAAGTTGATGGAACTACATTTGATTTAACAGCTGTGAAATCTAATGCTATTGACAGACATAAATACTCACAACCATGGAAAGTCTATAAACGAACAGGTGAATATAATTATCAAAGTGGAGAAGAACAAAGCAGAGGCTCATTCAGTGAGGAGGCCAAATCTGTTACTGGAAACCCCAAACATCCTATTTGTCACAATTGTGTACGAGTTGGTCGTCTTTGGTGTGATCATTGTGCCAGAGTTTATTGCTATAACTGTTGGGGTTATGTAGAACACCACGAAGCTCGACATGCCACTGAAGCTCTTGCTGCAGATTTGACTCTTAAGGATGGTACCGTAAAGAAGACGATGCCAGCTCTCCTGGCACCAAATCCTAGTATTAGTGTGGAATCACTTCCGCAACATATACTTGGTAATTTTATTGAAAATAGTTTGGAAGCATCTCAAATAGAACAACGCCAAGGTAGTAATATACAAATATCATTACCATATGCTATGAGTGCGTCTTGTGTAGAAAGTAACACGTCTTTACACGATGGTAGCATTCAAATGGGGTCTCATATAGAAGGAGAGCCGAGTGTAACGTCATTGCAAGGTATGGACAAGTCTACTATTTTAGCAAATTCCAATCAAAATCGTCCAATGACGGATAGAATTGGTAGTGATTTAGGATCGGAACCTGATCATGAGTTGTTAAATCCTCATGGCACTGCCTCCATGGAACAACCTTCTGTGGATAATGAAACCAAAAAAATTGCACAATTAAGTCGTATTAATAGTGAAAAACATTATTTTAATCAAGTAACTACACCTTTTGTACCGCCTGGTTCAAGTAAACAGAATCGATTACAAGACAGTTATGTAGAATATGATGAGATCAATGCAATACATTTTTCCCCTGCAAAAAAGAATCCTGGAAGAGCACAAGCCATAAGACAAAGATATAATGATATTATGGCTGTAACGTCAGAGCGTAATAAAGGATATGCAGATGATGTAAATGGTTCAAACAGAAGACAAGACAGTGTAGCAAAAGCAATAAATGCCAAGGTATATATGGCTGTAAGCAACAAATACAGAACTTTATCGCGTGGCCAAGGATTGCGACAAATTGCAAAATTAGAAGCTGCAAGGTTAGATGGACGTGCTGAGCCAAAACTTACACAAGGTGTAGGCAAACTTATACACGATAAAGAGCTTTCAATTGCTAACAACCTTTCCATTCAAGGATCTACTCTAAAAGGTGGTCTTAGTGCTGAGTTCGGTGCTGAGAAAAAATTGACAATAATAGAGGTTATAGATGCAAAACCTGTTTTACTTTTTGAAAATTCACCATTAAATAGGAAATTAAATATTCCACAACATAATGCAGATGGTAGCCCACATCGGATTCCTCCTAGTCCACAGGAGAAATTCATGTTAGAAAAAGCCAGAAAAGAAAGAGAAGCATATAAAGCAGCTCTTCAGCATCAAAGAGAAACAGATTATAAGATTATGGAAAATGAGCTTGAGAAGGAAATTAGTTCAATGGAAAGTAATAACAAGACACACAATACCAGACAACAACAAGAGAGTCCTGACCCTTGGCAAGAACAAAAAGGAAATCAAGATATTGAGGAAAGTGCATTACAATCAAGGGATTTAGGATTAGCACCACCACCACTATTTACTGTTGTTGATCATATAGTAAATAATGATTTCGACAATAAATCAGAAGGTGATAATTCAAATGCTAGTTCTAGTACGATAAAAACAGAAGAAAGAGAAGTGATGGAAAAAATGCGTGAAGATTGGGGATTTCATCCAATGCGAGCGAAATCATCAAAAACTGGAAATTTCCCATCTTTGCCACACCTTGGTCCACCATATACAGTTGACCTTGAAACAGAAAAACACTATAATACAGCAATACGTCCATTTTCACCGAGTAAAAATCGTAGCAGTACAACACCAAGTAGAGCTTTGATCACGCCTCATCCGCTGCAGGGTCAAACACCACTAAAGAATACGGGTGCACTCTGGGGATCATTCAAAAAGACTATTGATAGTGAATATGACCCAGAAAATATAATTTAATGCCACTGAGAGTGGTCATCTAGAGGTGCTGCAGTGGCTTCGTGAACAGGATTTACCAGAAGATTGGAAGGTTTATTTGAGTTCCGGATTGATTATAGATAAATTTGTATTACATTGATTACATATGTAACAAAATTACGAAAACCCCACAACCACTCATCATCACATAAAACTATCATTGGATTGAAATAAACACTCGCTCACTTTTTATTACCACAACTATCATCATCACTACTACTAAAATAATTACCTAGCAGCTCCAGGGCGGCAGTGGTTGTGGTGGTAGATGTTTTAACTCGTTCTTTGTGTGATGATGAGGTATTTTTTTGAATAATTTCTTCCCTTTTGCGCTTTCGCACTACAACTATAGGGGCAGTACTATCCGTTACTTTCGTACCATTAACAAGAATGGTTGTCATGGTACTAGGTTTTGGCTTTTCACATTTTTTGTTACCATTGGTATCATCATTATCATCCATAACTTTACTTCTTTTTTGAAAATTCTGAATTTCTATATCATCATCTTTTTGTATTTGATTTTCACGATATGCTCGTGATTTGTCCATGCCGAGTATGTACTCTAAATCATCATCATCTAGTCCAGCTTGTGGTGCACGTAGTGCTTTAGCTGTTTCTGCATATTCATCTTCCTTTGCTTGCTTACGTTCAGCCAATACTTGTGCTAATGGTTTTGATTGTGCAGTTGAGAGATGCAATTGCTTATCTTCTTCTGATTCCAATTTCGACTTCTCCTGGAAATCAAGACCATCCTCACTCGTTAAGACTCCCGTAGAAATGAAATTAATGGACATATTATAGATATTGGATTATTCAACTATACATAGAGAATATAAGTTCATACTAAAATAATATATTGGACTTTCTGACGTCGAAGGACCGTACGGTGACCACGGGTCTGTCCTCTGAAATAGTGTTTACTTATCTCCTGTTCGTAGTTAGTATTATATTGAAAATTGTCACAAACTTTTAGTTTACATATTGCATTATTGTACTAGTATGACTTGTTTTATTCAAAATATCATTTTTATTAGTGAGTTTAGAACACTTCAAGATCTGCTACATGCTACATGAAGATACTCTAAGCACCTTCAAGATTTTAGAAAGATTTGGATAGTGAATTGAGTGTATATAAAATTAATATATTTTTTGATTAAATAATTACTATCATTAGGCGAAGGGTCTAAAGATTAGGTTTGGTAGGTAAGCATTATCATTTATTTCTTGCCAAGACAATCTTTGTCAATATCAATAAAACAATCAACACAAAGTGAGTCAGTACAAGCGACATTTGGACAACCGAATGCTGTTCCTTTACAGCCTAGTGGTCAACCTAGTGGACAGCCCAGTCCCAAACCTAGTGCCCAATCTAGTGCCCAACCTAGTGGACTGCCTAGTGGAGAAGTGGAGAACCCAGTACCAGATGGAGTCTCATCATAGGCTGCGCCGGCTGTGACATTTGGAATGACCATTGACAGCGGGAGGAGTACGGAGAGAAATACCACCACATGCTAATACTAACCTTTCTCATTCTTCGGACTCACTTGTTAGTGGTTCTATTCAATTGTTACAGACGCCGAGTCCTACTGCTCCTCCTTCGACTACCCTAGCTATGTACGGTCCTCCTACATTTGTCAGTGTAGGCGGCTAGCGTCAGCTTCCCCAAACCGATTTTTTCACGAACAAGAAAGGATGAAAGAGGAGAGCACAGCACATCACATAATGTGAAAGTAAGAAGTAAAAAGGAGAGATAGTAGACGAGCATCAGTGACCAGCCTGAATAGTTAGTTAAGTAGTTAGCAAAGTACTAACAAAAAAAAATGTTGATGATTTACATACTACTATTACTTTTAAGTTCTGCGGAGTTGCTTTATCATTTCTTGCCAGTGTACATTCTCCACTCAAGCATAGCAGCATCGAAGGAATCAGTAAGACGTTGGGCCTCACCGACCTCTAAGTGAGTAGTGACAGGACGTAACCATTTCTCATCGGGCTCACCAGTCTTAGGTCCACAAAGACCAAAGTAGTTGGTACATGAACCGGAACGAGTGGAACAACACCAGCAGTACCCTTCAGCGGGTAAGAAACGAACACGTTCACCGCAAAGTTCAGGCCAGTAACAAGATAAACACTGGTCATAGACAGCAGGGCATGACATGCAGCAACATACGTGCTCAATTTCATTGGCATGAAATTTAGGGGCACCGTTGTAAAAGCCAATAGCCCAGCAACATGATTGATGATCAAACATACCACGATCGAAGTAAATTTTGTCAATGTTATCAGCACCAGGACAAATAAAGTTTGGTGGAACAGCACAACATTGGAAAGCACCAGTGAGGTTATCACCAGTGACATATGGGATACCGACTGGTGACACACATGAGCATGAAGTAGGATCATTGAACTCAAGAGAATTCTCCCAAATGTAGAAGTACTTACGTTGAAGTTCACCATTGCAAGAATCAAGCCAGATGGTGGCGAACTTAGCACGATGCTTCAAGGCAAGAACATTCTTGTTCTGTGCTTGAATACCGTTATCACGGCCATAGTTCTCTTGTTGACTATAGTTTCATTAAAGACCATCGAAGTTGGAGAAAATGTTTTTAAGAAGATAACGTTAGGGTTTTTCATCATTTCAATAACTTGCATATAAGAATTATAGAAAAATGCAGATTTACATAAATATCAAACATTTACTGCCAAAACCCTATAGGAAATGACATGAACGACTCTTGGAGCCATCCTTGGAAAACGTTCAGTATTAATCATTAATAAAAAAACTTTTTTCCATGCAGGGATTTATGCGATAATAAAAGCAACTTACGCGAGGGGGTGGGTTGGGTCGGAGTCTGCCATTTTTCTTATTAATCGGAATTAAACGGAGAGGTGGTGACCGAGCAAGAATCGGTGAAAGGACCGACGATCGTACGGTACGATCGTCGTTCCCAATAATCAAGAGAAATCTTTTGATCTCGATGATCTCGATGATCTCGAATAAGCAGGGGCCGACACGCTCTATGTGTGATATGAGATACATTGTGCAATGCAGATGCTGCGAAGATGAAACAAGAAGATTGGTCGATGGTGAATCTAGTGATCTTGTCGTGACTTTAGGTCTCCCACTATCCTTGGATGATCTAACAGAAGAAGTTGGACTAAGAAGTGATTTGGCTTCAGTATGGATACACTCTCAAACACAACAATATTACCTTGTTATAGAGAACCTTCAACATGGTATGCCATCGTTGCCTATATTTAAGAAGTGCTTCATGAAATTAATGAGGAAATTATGCGATTCAATTATATCATCATCAAATAAAATACAGACCATAAAAGTTATATACGATCATTTTATTAAAGACGGAGAGAACATTTTGGCTCAAACAGCCATAGTAGTATGTTTATGTGACGCATTAAGTAAAAATTTAGAGCCTCACTGCCAACACATGAAAACAACTAATACTGGGAGATGTGGAAGCTCATACTTGATTATCAGTGCAGTAACCTCGGCGCGGCTTGCTCTGGACCCGGGTGGAGAAGATCACGCGTATATCGACAAAATAAAGAGTAAAACACATGGCCAGGGTAAGGTTGCTATGAGGTACAACCAGAAAAAAGAGACGTATGAAAGTGTATTCAATGAGGCTTGTGTACAACTAAATACTAGCTTTTTTCCTGATTGTATCACCGCTTCCATTAATGATGAACTTAAATTGTACTCTTATCGTTTGATCATGGCAATTGTCAGAGATCATAATTTTGCAAGTCAAATGGTTGTGAGAAGACCACCCCTGGATCATGATATTGCTCCTACAAGCGACACTGCTATGAATTCTACTAATTTAAAAGGTTCAACAACATTTTCATCTAACTTTAAAGATTGGCCTGATTATGGTACAGGAATAAGTGTATGTGAGTTTTTCAGTGGTATTGGTGGATTTCGTCTAGCTCTTCCTAAAGAAGTACATGGTATACCGATTCGAACTATAAATGCCTACGATTGTTCTGCAGTAGCGAACGCAGTTTATAATCACAATTTTAGTCACAAATCATCACACAATCATTTAGGTAACGCAGTACCCAATGTATATGTAAATCCTAATGTACCACAAACATCCTCACGTGAGCATATGACTGGCAAGTTGCATAATGTTCTTATAGAAGGTGTTAAGGTGACTGCTTTGGATGATAGTGCAGATATTTGGACCATGAGTCCACCATGTCAACCATATACAACAACTCGTGGAGCAAAACGTCTGGATACTCAAGATAAGCGTTCTGATGGAATTTATCATCTAATGAATATATTAGTATCTATGAAAAAAAGACCAAACTATATTATATTAGAAAATGTGGCTGGTTTTGTTGATAGCAAGGCTGCTCGAGACTGGAAGAATACTTGCCAATCTTGTGGTTATATTATTAATGAATATTTGATAAGTCCACATGATGTTAACATACCAAATCATCGTCGTAGGTGTTACATTACGGCAGTTTCTAACATGTTACATAAAAAAGGTACCAAAAAAGCTACAGAGAACACTGGTGCCACCAATACTGTATCTGATTTCACTACTGCTAATAAGCATAAGAAACGAAAATTATGTTCAATAAAAGATATCAAAAGTGAAGTTGATGATAAAACAACTATAGATAAGAGTGAATTAGCAGTACGTGTACCAGAAGTTATGCGGATATATTTTCCAAATTCTCCTTTGAAACTATCCCATTTTTGTTCTTTAGTGAAAATTGATAAAGATACAATACCATCATTAATTTATTTATCAACTAAAATTCTGCATGCTATATGGGCACCATCACGTATATCGATTGTAGGTCCACATGATACAACATCTTACTGTTTTACAAAAAGTTATGGTAGATTATATGATAAGTCGAGTGGTAGCTGTTATTTGGAATGCACAGAAGGACCTCTGGCATCCCCAGAATATGCCATTGATAGATCTCAAACAGGTTCTAAATCAGAATTTGCTGCGAAATTAGAAGGGAAAGCACGTTTATTTCATCCAAAAGAATTGTTGGCCCTATCTGGCTTTCCACTACATTATGAATTTCCTACAAATATGTCTGTGCAAAAACAATATGCATGTATTGGAAATTCTATTAATGTATTTGTAGTAAAAGCATTGTTGGATATGCTCTTCAGTTAGGAATAGCTGGCTGATTGCTAATACAGGCTAGTTATTAGTATAGTTATGGTGGATTGTGTATATGTAATTTTTATGTATATAATGATACAATAATTTATCCTCTATGTATCCTCAGAATTGTAATTGTTATCGGCCCAGATCTGGTAGATGGAGTGATGAATCAATCTAGTATTTTTCATTGTTTACAAAATTATTTCAAGAAAAACATGTGTATAATTTCAGCATCCAACCATTGTTACAAAACACACCATAGGCCCTAAACTTTCCTTCCTTCCTTCCATATATTACTTTTAGGTGCTTATTTAACTTATATTGCTATGTTAGAGACAAATAAACGCTTAAATATAAAAAATCACATGCTTAATGCAAAAATCACAATTTTGGCCAAAATTGCAAGTGCAAGAATGCTTGTCACAACCACTTCATCGACTACTACACACAATACATAACAATTATATCATCTCTTAACTCTATCATACCTTACTCGCTACCAAAATACAATTTGAACATGGAAAATGACATCGGAATCATTGATATTCTTCCCTACACTACACAGCTCGAATTCACCTTTTTTTGACGGGTGTCAAAAGAGAATTAAAACGACACTTCAGGTAAGAAGTCGTGGGTGCAAGATAAAGACGGGCAACTTTGGATGATATGAATACCTATCTCTATGCAGTAATACCACTATGACCTCATTTATAGGTTCCAATTCTAACACCTTTCAGAACATCATATTGCACAAAGGTCATAATATGCTACGTTCTTTATAACTTAAAATTCACATCATAGTCTTCCTTATAACTTGTATTAAGGTATGAAGAATACAATTGACACCAATATGAATATACATGTATATCTAATGTTCAAAAATACGAAATACGTACAGGTAAACTTTCAACATTGAATATCTCGTCAGGATATACATATGTATCATGATAGTTTTGTTCCATATGTTCATAGAAGTTATAGGCTATGCATTAGAAGATATGAGAATGTTTGGTTGAGCCATTAATGCATAATGTTACGGCCTTGAAATCTCAGACTAGTGACATATAAGGGCACCTACAGTGACCATTATAATACATTCATTCCCTGATATACTCACAATCTTCATGAATTACCCGATGGAAACATGATTATCGAAATATGCCACTTAAATGACTTGTAAAGTGGTGAACTGGCCCCAAATCTCCATAGGGAGTGCGGGTTTACGTAAATATGGTGCTGCGTAATTGGAATTCTATAGGATTATTCGCACAATCACAAAATTGTAGTTATATATAATGGAGAAGCGTCCATTAATAAATGAAGCATATAAAGTAAATGCCACATGGGCAACAGATTTTAGAGTTTTAAAGGCTATGTTTTTTGCTGATGTAAAAGGAAATACACAGCAAGAGAGACTCGAGTCATTTTATTTAACTCAGGCAGATGTATATGATTCTTATCGTTTTAGAATGCTCCATGGTCGCTTACCAATGATAAAAGCCATGCCCGCACCTAAAAATAGTTGTTGGGTTGATCTAGGCGGAGGAACTGGATCAAATTTAGAATTTTATGGTGATTCTGGTTTATCTCATTTTAGTAAGGTTGTTGTGCTGGACTTATGCCCATCACTTGTAAATACAGCAAAGACTAGGGTTGAGTCTCATAATGGTTGGAGTCAAATTGTAGATGTAGTGTTAGGGGATGCATGTGATTATGATAATCCAGATCTACCAAAAGCTGGAACTGTGGATTGTGTCACTTTTAGTTATGCATTAACTATGATACCAGACTGGGAGAAAGCAATAAAAAACGCGTTTAGATTGTTAAAACCAGGTGGTCATATTGCTGTCTGTGATTTTACTATAAATCGTAAAGAACAATGGTTTGGTATGGCTGAATTTTGGACATGGTTATTTAGTAATGATCACGTACATTTACGTGAGGAACATGTTTTGGTTTTACAAACAGCTTTTGAACAAGTTGACCTTCAAAGAGGTTTTGGAACATTCCCCTATGTTCCAAGTTGCCTCAAAGCACCGTGGTATAGCTTTGTTGGAAAGAAGACGTGCAAAACTTTCCCTAATTTACATTAATATAGGCATACTTTTATGCCTATTAATACGATTGTCTATTTGATCACTTTCCTACTTTTAATATATATTACACACGCACTATATAATAACATTTTCAAATCATTTTATCTCCACTTCCTTATTACCTTCCTCCACCTCAGTCATAACACCATCTACACCTAGTATAGGTATATCACTAATAGTCCATTCTTTATATTTGGCATATCCTCGTAGTTTAGGTATCAACCATTTTGCATAAAATATTCTATTTTTTTCATGGCTCATTTTTCCTGCTGTTCCACCTGTCACTTTTTTATCACGTTCTTCTGGACTTAATTTATGTAATTTTGCAATTTTTTGCACTTGTTTTTGAAATACATGTACCGCAACACCAGCAAAATTTTTGATAACAAAATTAAGAGCCCATTGTGGTACAAGGCGTCCCATGTTTGGGTCTATACATGCTATTATAACTGGTCGTGCAGATTCTGGTCCAGTTACATCGATAATCGCAGTAAATTCTTTTATATACATGCGATCCGTACCCCAACCTATAGATTTCCAAGGACATTTAGTTTTACTATGATGTGATATAACTTTTTCTACAACACTTCCATCACCGCGATATAAGGAACTTTTTGGGTAAGTCGTATGCCTAAAATTGACATTGTCATCTATAGTTGCAGTTGTATCTATATCGTTCACTTCTGTTGTGTATTCACCACCATTACAATTACAACATGGCATTTCTTCACCAATTTCATGATCCACAGAATTACCAATGAGTAGTATCTTACCATTTTCGTACAAACAATCTGCTCCATAAGTGTGGAGACATGTGTCGCGTGTTAGAGTCATAGGTACATTTACCGAAATATATAATAATAATTCAGCTGGTGCAAGTTTCTCTAATAATACAGAGTCTTCACAAAATGGTACCCAATTTTTAAAACTATCAACATCATGAATTACAGCGGCTTGTTCAAAAAATGGTAAGTTATCCAGACCACCTTCCATACGAACTGTAATGCATCCATCATCACTAAGTTTGTAGTATGTTGTAACCCCAAAATAACTTATACCATATATCCATTCAGAATCAGATTCTCCAACACTATTTTCTAAATTTATTGTATCCTTAATTTTTTTGGCACGATCTACTATTTGTTGTATTTCTACTTTATATTCATCAAGTTTTCTTTGTAGACGTTTTTCTTCTTCATCTCCACAGAACAATTCATTATCAGGATCCATAAGTTCTCTCAAAATCTTTAATTGAGATATTGCTTGAAGGTATCGTGCATCATTTGCACTTTGGAGTATTTCATCAACAATGTCAGAATTCAGATTATCTACCATCTCACCATCAGTAGGCACATCACCTGAAGTTTGCACATTCATTTTTGATCCACGGATTCACACCAAAGTCTTCCCAAAACGATGATGTTGCTCTGTGAAGCTGTGATACACGCACCCACGGGCACCCCGGTGATTTTCTGTGGCGCGCGTGCCTGTTTCGTGTAGTGGTTGTGGAGGCGTTTCTGAGGGTAAATCAGCGTAGTGTTCTGGCCGGTAGTAGGTTATTTTGTATTCAACTAATTATATTGAGCCAGATCTGATTTGATAAATTATTAATAATATGATTTCGGATGCAACAACTAAAACACTGAGGCCACAGCAATAGAATCAGTGTGGTGGCAGAAGAAGTAAAGAAGAGACGGAAGGAGTGTGGATATAATAAAGATAAGCGCCATGGATTGAAGTGTTTTTTCATTTATTTACATTTTTTTTCTTTTTCTTCTGTTCAATTCATATATGGTGGGAAGGAATAGAAGGAACTACAGCAGTAATTAAGTGAAATGATCACTATGTCACCGCAAGTAATTCAAAGCAAAACCTTACCAATCCATCATTTCTTCTAATTTTCAATTCAATTTTCAGTCTTCCTACATTGCAGTGTAGGTAAAATATACCACTACATCATTACATCGCTATATATATGAAATAATGATGAGGATAGTAGTAAATCTAATAGACAAGATACAACATTGACGTTGTTTGGATTCTTTTTGTTTCTTTTATATACGTAGTATATATATATTTTTAGTCTGGATCATTGTAAAATAAACAGAACCCGCATTTCCATTTATTCGACTCACCAAACCCATAGTTGTTATTAATAATAAATAATCTATTAGTACATAAGGATCATGAAATTATGAATTTCACATTCCTTCTGCAACATCAGTGTTTCCTCTGAGTTTTCTATTTTTAACAGCATTAGATAACTCTGTGTTACTACTTATTTGACTATTCCTATCATATTTAGGTCGTTGGTTGATATTTTTATAATCAACAGTATCATCTATTTTCGTATGTATAGCATTTTCAACAGATTTCTTAAAAGGAAGACCAAGCTCTGTATGGCTTTCTAGAAGCATTTGTTCATGTTTTGCTAAATATTCTTCTATTAATTCAATTTTTGAATTTTGCTCTTTGAGTGCTTCAACAAGTACAGACACAATAGCACTATAATCAATTCCCAAATATTGACCATTACCATCTGATATTTGGTCGACAGCCTCCGGAAGTACATCCATAACATCCTGAGCAATAAAGCCCAGTTGACGACGCCTACTACTGGTCAGTTCCATATTTGCAGCAGCCGCGTCAGTCCAACTGAAGTAGACTCCTTTGAGTTTCATTAACTTTTGAACGGGATTACTTACACTTACAAGTTTTGTCTTTAATCTTCTGTCTGATGCAACCTTAATAAAATTTCCCCCATTACTACTTACACTAGACCCTGCCACATAATGAGATGAAGGCACGATAATTCCAGCTGGGGCACTCATAGCACCACCAGGTTGGCTTGCATAAGAAGCAAACCTTGCAGCACTTGCTTTTATGGTTATGGCGGGTTTGTCTATACTACCAGCTAGAGTAGTTGCAGTAGCAGCAAGACCACTTGTGGGTTGATTTCCTGC
>JACKZZ010005790.1_pt1 | contig 43407 bp, 35 predicted proteins | sample 8027871 | NCBI WGS metagenome assembly JACKZZ01 (sample SAMN15724774, study PRJNA655200) | protist metagenome | isolation source: fluorescence activated cell sorting (FACS) single amplified genomes of... | place: USA: West Boothbay Harbor, Gulf of Maine | collected 2000-07-19
AGAGGCAGAGCGCTTGAATCATAGATAATCCTGTACGTATAATGCAATGAATCGCTCGAAAGGCAAAGGGAAAGCTCGGCAAAAAAGGCTCAATTAGGCCGAGAATCAGGCACACCTCGGCACGAACCTCCAAAGTGAAAGAGATCGACTGGGTCCCATCAGAGAAGCGTGACTTCCTTCTGGTAGACCCCGTGCCGGACAAACCGCCAGGTCGTCAGAGTGGTTCTGCTGGTCGCCGACGTTGTTTGCTTCTCATGCGCATCCGTGGAAACAGTGGATTTCGAATCGGCCTCCTCGTCGAGATACCAGTCTTCCAGGGTCATGGTCTGATGTTCACCAACGTCGCCGCTGAAGGGCGAAGTAGCTTGCTGACCTTTTGATGCCGCGTCCTCGCCCTCTAGGTACCAATCGCTGAGCGAATCGGAGGGGTGACATGTTTCCTGTGGCGGCGCAAGCAGCAGTTCCGCGATGAGAAACAGCAAGCCGTAAATGCCTCCGACCACGCCGAACAGGGAAAACAGCACAATCTCCAGGATTGGGCGCACCCGCGTAGACCCCTCACCGCAAAAGCAGCGGACGATCTTCTGTGATTGGGCAGCGAGTGCGAGCAGAGGCGCAATGTGGTCCAGCGCGTCGTCATCGGGGTCGTCGTGCAAGGCGAGGTTGTACTGTGCGACACCAACGGGAGTGTGGACGTATTCAACGTGGCATGACGGTTTGTCGGTATCGAGGCTGCGGTCGTGCGTGGTCAAATCGTAAAAACTAACCGTGCGCTGTGCCGTGGCTTTCTTCTCGTGCGACGCCTTCTCCTCTTTCACCGCCACCGGGACGGGAACAACAAGCGAAATCGGCCTGGTGAGACACATGGTTCTGTGTGCGAGAGGTTTTTGGAGCGTGTTGGCTAAAAACTGTGAGATAAAATTTCGAAAAAGCGAGGTATTTCCGCCGAGGGAAAGGAGAGTAAAACTTTTCTCTGGTTCTGGTCTTTCATCGACATATTTTTTTTCAAAAATTTGTTCGCGCCACTGCACGACAGATGTACTATCTTACTAAACTAAGTATCTTTAGGGGAGAACGAGTCGGGATGTGAACGACCAGCATCGCAGAAAACGACCAAACACCTTTTCCGCTCCTTGCACGAAGAGATTGTTGAACGAGAAAAACTGCACGAACGGAGCAATACAATTACAAACTAGGAATGTATGCGGTCTTGAACCTGCATAATATAGGGCGGAACATACTGACCAGGTGTCTTAAACACCGCGGTGGACGATACCGAAAATGTCCGGTACCATGTGATCTTTTCAATTGCTCATCTGAAATTCAGCACGAAAAAGCTGCCAGATACTAACGTATATACATGATGCAAACTTTTCTTCCTTTCAAGCTGGAGCTCTGTACCACCATCCAGGGGCGGCGTACTAGTGCATGAAATACATGATGAATATGAACGTAGCGAATCTAAGTATTCGGAAAACTCAAGATGAAAAAGCGGAAAATATTGACTTGTAATTATTGTCATCAGATCGTAGATATTTCATCGAGCGCGTCATGCTTTTTCTTCTAAAGTGATAGGAAAACCTCGCAACAAGCGAACGTGTGAGCAGTGATCAAACGGAAAAATGTTGAAGCTTCACTCGCTGTACATGAAAATCGAAACGCAAAAAATCAGGCTAGATCGGTGAAAGACAAAGAGATCGACGCAGTGTGGGAAAACAAAAATTGTGCAACAAGGAATCAGAAACAAGTTTTGTCGTGGTCACTATCACATAACAAAAAACTGGCTCGGCGAGAAATGAAAAAATCGTTTTGGAAAATTCAAATTGATCAAAATAATCGAAAGGTCGGTAAACTTTCGGAATTGAATGCTTCGGATTTTAAATATGTCTCACGACCCGCTCGTACCGTCCATGTGACAAGTACAGCCAGGTGGTAACGCTCGTGGCAGACGTCTCGCTTGCCGTGGTCTCGTCCCTGTCGGCATACCACGCGTCTAGTTCGTCTCCGTCACTCAGACTCCCAGCATCCAAGACAGCGTCACAACAGAAGCTGACTGCGAGCTTGTGCTTGTCCCCCTCCATCTTGTTGTACCACATCATCAGCTCATCTCGGTCTTGCTGATAGCAGGCGCAGAGGAGGAGCTCCACGGTAACCCCGACGGAGAAAAAAACCGCGTGCAATAGCAGGAAGGTAGCAAACATCAAGATCGTGGCCAAATCTTGAGCCGCTTTCTGGCCGGGCGCAAGCATCATAGCAAGCTTCTGTGCGTAGGTCGCTAACAGTTCAGCGCCGTCCGCTTCCTCCATTTGACCGTCCGAGATGCACACCTCGACCACCTGCGCCGGGATGGAAAGGTCGGAATACGGTGCCTTTTCCAAAGGAACACCGATCGACTGCGCTCGCAGGTCGACGACCTGCACTACAATGTTGCTCTGTACGCACATCCTTTTTTTGAAAAACTTGAAAAGGTTACCAGTTAGTAGATTTGTTTCAGAAGTAAAGGCAGAGCCCGCGAGATTTGTGTTTTTGAAGGAGAAAGGAACTGGAGGGTAGTAGAAGATGCGAAACCAACAAACCATTGAAGCTTCATAGAGGAAAACACAGGCTTGTTACTGTTATTTTGACTTCCAATGAACGACAAACACGGTGTAGCACGACAACGACGCTTATATGTACGATGACACGAAATTGACCTGCAAGACGCAGTGGGCCAGAATCAGAAAATCGACGAAAGCTGAACGAGCTGCAACCTCTGAACGAAAGTCCATGATGTACGACACAAAAACAAGCTGACATTAGTCTATTCAGAATACTAGTGCTGCCATACAGCTCTGAGAGCTATCATATCAGAAATGGCGACTTGAACACAGCGGGGCGGTGAAAAAACGCGACCATTACAAACGGAACGACACATCGTGAGAGAACTTTTTTTGATTTTTCATGCAGGGCGTGTCACAAACTATCATTCTGAATGGAATCAATCCTCTTGCACGGAAGACGTCCAGGCACAACATAGGGGAAGAAGCTGATGCCGGTTTCTTCCGACAGGATTGCCAATTGGGTAGAAGACGCGGGTAGAACTAGAAGGACAAGAAATGCGAACCAAAATATAATAAACAAAGATAAACAACAAATGCCGTGTCTATTTGCGGGTATTGTTACACGACGTGTTCATGGAAACAATAAGGGTAGGCTTGATAATTTTTTTGAGAGCCATGCTTCTTCGGAGAGCAGCGTCAGAGGTCGTAAGAGCGAATCTTCGTCGGCAGCGTCAGTAAATCGTTTTGTCTGCACTTCATCAAGAAGTTCCGACATACTGGCTTTTTCCAAACAGAAGCTCCTTCCTTCACGCGTCGAGCCCCAAGGACATGAGCGCGTCCCGCTTCATCTCCTCATATACGTAGTACGAAACGTCCGCAAAGTCCTGCAGTAGTGGCGCTTGCTGTTCTACGAATCCTGTAACGTGGCCTCCGAGATTCTCTGGTAATGCCTTTGCAAATGCCCCTTTTGCGTGGGTTCGTGGCTGGGGCAGGATGAACTCCGATCCGTGAAGCAAGCCTTGTCGCACGAAATAGCTCGTTGCCATCATCGGCAAAGCCGCCACGCCGCCTCCGATCAAGCACGTAGACAGGGTGCCGAGAGTAAGGTTCATCGCGATCGACACCCCCACACTTTTCTCCGCTTTCCACGAGTCCTGTTCTGGCCATTCTTTGGCGACAGCACCAAACTCGCTGTCCTCTTCCAGCTGGATGGGGCGTCGAAATAGTACCTCGGGGGGCGGAAACACATCGAAAAGCGGCTCCACCTCAGACAAGCTGTCATCGTCCATTTCATCCTCACCCCACTCGTACTGATCCGTATCTTCGTCCGAACTGGAATCCTCGTCCTCGTCGACATTAGTTTCAACCTCGTCGTCCAGTAGGTCTTTTTGCTGCTGTTCGTTCGAAACGGTCTTCTCTTTGCCACTGGTGTCATGTACGACGGACGAGTTTTTTGTGAGGATAGCATTCACGGGGCGACGACTAAGACTCAGGCCGGGCGGCGGCTGGAGTCCGCTACGAGCACGGTACGCCGCACCCAAGGTCACAGTTGGTGCCTGAAACTTCACACGTGGAAGACGAAGAATCAGGCCGGCCGGCGCATTCAAACCCCGTGGGTATTCAGCACCTGCCGTCATTTTGCTAGATTAATTTTTACCTTTATGGAAAATGTAGGTTTATCTGTGGACAACGGAACTTTTTTGACAAGATAGAGAAAGTGTCTCTCTGCAAAGCAGTAGGATTTGAGAAAGGGTGTTGTAAGTAGAAAGGGTATTAATATATTCTCTGAGCGTTGAAAGCACAGGCAGTTGTTTTCCTGCAGATTGTCAAGTTTTGATGTGATTCCGCTGCTCAGTTAATGAAGCAAAAATATCCATTAAGTACATCATGGACGAAAAGCAACACGTCAACGTTTGACGAGGGAACGCATACGATTCACGATCGGAAAAGGACGGCAAACACGAAGATGCACGAGATGACCCTGAGAGAGTTAGCTGGACGAAACCAAACTACTACAACGCAATTTCTGTGCACATCAAAGACGACGCAACGAGTTAGGCTTACCACGATCTGGACGCAGCAATAACAGTGGACACGTAGAACCTGTACGACGACAGATAAACGCGCGCGCATGCGATCTTACGATGAGGGTGAGCAGACTACTTCACACTACTTTATAACGAAGATACAACGCAATCCCGGGCGAAGCTGGACACCAAGTGTAGAAAAACCTCCTCGAACAAAAGTCTGCTATGCTGCCATAAAAGGGCATCGAATGCCTCCTCCCCATCTTCTTCTTCAACATTCTGAACAGTAGCTAGAGTCAAGGCGCACACCTCCTCAAGGCCGAAAGGTCTCAGGCGCTTGGGACTGGCGGCAAAGAGACAAACACCGCGCCGGTCTGGCATACGGGCAACCACGGCCGGAACGCGTGGGGCCATTGCAGCAACCGCGCCTGCGCCACGGGGTGCGCCGAACGCGTAGGGGCCCGCCTGCGCCCCCGGGTACGTGCAGCAAGATGAGGGCCCGCGGAGGGCCATGGCTGCCGTGGGAGCGGCGGGCCCGCCGACGAGGCTGGCCCGCGTGGTCGCCTTTACTTTCTGGGAACGCTGGCGCCGGTTTTTGCGAAATAGACGCGAGCGCGCTAAGGGTGGCGCTTACTTTCTGGGTGGCGACGCTGCTATGTCGCGGACGAGGTCTGCGATATCCTCAAAAACAGGCGCGCTCTCGCTCACCACGCGGGTCATGTGCTCCCCGCGCGCTCGCTTCGCGTAGGTCCTTGGCTGGGGCGAGACAAACTCGCACCCGCACATTAGAAGGCCGCGAACACCGAGCAAACCGCGAAACGCGCCGCAACAGAAACGCCTCCACTTTTCTCCTCTTCATCAGGTGTCGTCGTGACAACCTTCGTGAGGCGGAACCGCGCGACCGTCCGGTGCCGGGCCCTTCTGAGGCGATCAATGCCCGGAACATCTTTCAGACGCTCGCACTAAATGTTGACAGGAGTCTTCCCAGCGCTATATTTCTCGACATAATTTCAGCCATGTTTCTAGGTACACCGTAAGAAGTATGGCCCACGCCCACATAGAGATCTGGACCTTTCCGTACCCAGACGCTCCTCATAATCATGTACTCGACTCCAATACACAATGCCAGCTTCAGATTCACTCACACTCACTCTGCTACACTATTCCAAACTATATCTCACTTAGAAAAAGTAAGACACATCAGGAAAGAAAGCCGTGTGAACACTTTTACGCAAGCTTTTGGTGTGAGAACCAAAATAGTTCTGGGTGTAGCAACAGTAGTACGCTAAGCATTCGGGCTAGGCTGTGAAACGGTCGTGGGCTTCGTGTTTGGTAAAAAAGCATGACTCTTACGAATGCTTTTCACAATACCGGGGTTAAAACGCAAAAACTCGACCCGGGTCGTTCTGGGTTCCTTCAGCAAAAAACTCGAAAACGGCGGGGAAGCCGGAGATCACTACGACAGGGAAAACGAGGGTACTTGTCATGCCAAACTCAGAACGCAGCTCTTACTGCCATACTGGACTGCGAAAGATCAGATTCCGGAAATCATGCTGACAAAACGTTGATTAGGGGATAAAAATGAGGAAGAGATGCCGACCACCTGAAAGTGCAGCTAAAAATGATCATACATGTTGGCCTTGGTTGAAGTGCTTGTGCGGGCTCCAAATGAAATCAAATTCACACTCTGACAACGAAAAAGACTTGCATGCTTGTACTGTTAGACACAAAAAGCTTATTCTACAAAAGAAACAAACTCGGATTTGACATCTCTAGTGAAAAAAAACTTTCTCGCTTCCCCCACGATCGCGATTTTTCTTCGCAGGAGAAAAACGCACCTTCCTCGAGAGAGCACTCTGGTAAAGAGAAAAAAGTCTCCTTCTTTCCACTTTCCGCCACGGAGCCCTCGCTAGTGTCGCTTTCAAACTCAGTGTTGTTTGGTGGGTAGACGTCCTCGGCGTTCTCGAATAGGGCTTCTTTCTCCGCTACAACCGCCTCCTTCTCGCCAGAAACTTTCTCCGCTACCTGCTGTTCCACCTTATCAACGGCAATTTTCTCCACTGCCCGCTCTTCGTCCGATTTCTGGACTGTAATTTTCGCCTCCACCTCCAATTTCGCAACTAGAACTTTAGCTTCCGGCTCAACCTCAGACGTGCCCGGAGTCGCCATACACGAGCTATCGGTACATGGCGTCGCAGTGCCCTGCATTACCTGATCGTGAACATGAAATACTAATACAGCGATGATATGTACGAAGAAATCCATATTTCGAAAATCATTTCTCTGCCTTTGTGTGATTCCGAAACACGAACAACCAACTGATGACTGCACAAACCTATCCAAAAAAAAACTCAAGTGCAGTAAAGTACCTCCTTTTCTGATTCTGCACTCGCCCGCAGTACAACGTTCTTTGTCAGAATTTGTCCAGTGACTTTGCTGCTTCCCGGCTGCAATTCCGCCGCCCCCTCATGCCGTGGCTTTCTGATGTGCTGTGCATTTTTTTATTCCGGAATGAGGTGAGTGTCTACTTAAAGGTCGTTGTGCTGAAAGTAAAACTATCCTAGAAGTCCTGCCAGCTTAGCGAGTGCAGCTGTACGTCGACAAGCTACTTACATTCATGCACTGAAGACAGTTAAGGTGAAAGAGAAATACAATTATACCGTGATTCGTTGTGTGTACGGGATGTGGACCGTCCTCCCTTGGTCGTTTTTTCCCCGCAGGAAACCCCCCGATGTGAAACTCACCAGCTGCTTCGGCTTTTGCAATATTTTACCGTGGTGGCGAGCCCACGAGCACCGGAAGTGCGGTTGATGGGGCGGCGGGATGCCCAGGACCCGTGGAGCAGAAAATGAAATCATTTTGTCTTAATGTACGAGCTTTTCCTGAAAACAAACTAAGTCTCCTGTTCAAGCTGTTTTCTTTTTTCTTGTGTTTTGTCTTTTCAAACGTAGTTCGAAGAAGGGTGGAACGCGTAAAAATCCAAGAGTTGAATAAACCTGTAGTTCCCCGAGGAACGCAATTTTGGACTACAGCGATGATTTCAAAACGAAGATCTAGACGAAGTACGACCAAAGCTGTGTGCCAGTACTAATTACCAAACGTATTCTTGGCGTGGTAGTCCCGGACGCACGAAAACGCGAACTTGAACGAGAGCATGAAAGAGAAGAAAGTGAACGACAACACGATAAGAACAAATGCACGACGAATAGTAAGAAACCTTTGAGGAACAAGCTGCACGACAACACAGGAAGAACGTTGCACGAGTACGAAGTAGGTAAGCACAACGACAACACGGCAGAAAAATCAAAAAAGCTGGGTGAAATCAATCTTCCACAAGGAATCATGTGAGGACTGAACCCTCAAGCGCCAATCATTTCATGTCGCAGGTGACATGCGAATCGCAAGAACCCATTGCTTCCAGTACAGTAGTACTTTTGGTGTCAAAGAATCATACAGTTTTCAAGAAAAATATGAGTTTGTGTTGCCCGTACTGTAGTCAGTACGCAAAAATGAGGCGCTGCGTCACTGGTCGCTCTTTAATGTACTATTCGAGCGCATGTGAGATTTTTCATATTTGTCGATGATTAATCGTGCAAGCAGGAACTTCAACTTGTCCTGCTGCACATGCGACTTTATACAACATGCCGCTAGTACTACACCTGTCACCTCAATCCTCCTTACTCCTGACGCTTCAACTTGCTGCTCGCACTGCGTTTCGGCGTACGCACCTGGCTACTGCCGCGCTTGATGCTCTTTCCGCCAGTACTACTAGCACGACTTCCACTGGCCCCGCCAACCGCGCCCAGAAGCAGGTGGGTCGCGAAGGCGCAGGCCGGCACCAGGTGGATGACGTAGACCGGATGCAGCTGCAGCAACCCCGCAATGCCCTGCTCCTCGAACACGAACATGCCGCACATCGCGCAATGATACACGAGCACCGCCAAGGACATCTTCCGCAAAACGGCGTCCGATTTTTCGAAGTTCTTCCTGTCCAGCACCAGGGGCAGGAAGAAGAGCGGGATCAGCCCAAACGCGATGCCGACATCCATGCCGAGGGTCGTTTGAATCACATGAACACCGTAGCCCAGGGGCTTCAGCGCCTGCGCCGGGAGGAAACAGTGCAAATAGCCCTCCAGCAGCGCCACGAAAATCTGTGTGACATAAGCGAAGGCCAAAATCGGCTGCCGGAGGAACTGTAGACTGCTCGGCTTCCCGTAGGATCTACGCAGGGTTGCGTAGGAGCCCAGCACCGAAGTAATTTCCTGTAGCCCCGAAAAAAGTGTGTCCGTGGAAAAAAGCCTAAGCTTGACCGCGGCGAAAAAAAGCCCGACGAACGGCACGCCGTGAGTCGGAATAGCCCCGTAGTCGGCAATGATAGCGCCTCTCAGCACGAAGGATCCGTGGAACGTCATGAAGCCCGCTACAAGTCGCTTCAGAGCGGTCAGGGAGTACTTATGAGGAGCGGTTTTCGTCGTGTCTGTAGAATTAGTGGTTTCCGATGTGGCACGCGCGGCGTTGACAAACAACAGACCCATGAGCCCAAGCGCAAAGGCGGCAATCGCGATAGAACGCTGCAAGAACGGCGCCGCTGGGTAGCCACGCAGGGCGGCCGTGGCAGCAGGATCGTAGAAATGGAGGCCACCGAGAAAAAAAACCTCCGCCGCATGCAGCAGGAGGCCAATGGTCACAGCGTTGAAGCGCATCATTATCTTTATTTGCCAGTTTGCTGTAAAAAGCTTTTGATGCGTGGAGAACGATAATAAGTACTTGGTGGTTTTGTGGTTGTAGGGAATACAATATTTTTTTGGTGAATCTTCACAAGGACATTATTATTAGATGTGTGGAGCTCGCTGTCACATGAGTTTACGGAGGCCTCACGGTGTTTGGTCAAAACACTGGCTTTTCGCCAAATTCGCGCTTGTTGGTGATTTAGCATCAGATATTTTTTTCGGACCAACCGGAACTCCGGACTCGCTTATATGTGATCCTGAAGTAGTAATTTCCACTTCCAGTGTGGCGAGAGCTTTCTGCGATCCGAAGTATACGTATCTTCAACACCGACTGCTATTTGCAATCAAGACACACCCGATGGAGAGCGTAACCGATGCTCCAAATTCTCGCGGTTCTCAAGTAATCATGTATCCTGGGTTGGTGCATTCTAAACGGCTCGCCTGGAGCCTATCCTATTGTACAAAAGAATCTCTTTGTCGTGGGAGCCAATTTCTTCCCACGCTGATTGTGATTTAGTCACATTGCTGTGTCGTGTGACAACCGAAAAATTTACAGGGAGTTGTAAGAGCATTGTTTTGCGGGAGAGAGCGCGAACTGATTATGAGACAATCGTACAAAAAGCTATGGTGGGTAAATTACGAAAAATGTGACACACTGGCCGTCACTGTGGAACATAGAGTTGTCAAAATTGCAACAATTGATGATGGTAAATCAACAGGCAACTCACCCGGCTTCTTCGAAGGAATAGAAGCTGTTTTCTTCCTTGCAGGAAACATAGAGACTGTGCTCGTCCTTGCAGGATGCCCATTCCTCCTGCTCTGCTTCATCTGCAGCACCGGCCAACTCAGCCTCGATAGAGTCTGCAACCGCAAGTACGACCTCGGCTGAAAAGAAATCGACCGCGTCAATGCCAAAACTTTGGACCTCGTCTTCCACCGCCGGTGGGAAAATTTGCTCTTTGAATAAAGTCGTGTTTGCATTAACCTCATCGAAGATCTCCGATGTTTCCACCGCAAGAGTTTCCAAATGTGCATATTCGCCCTGTTTGAGTTTTGAAACAGCATTGGGGTGACGCCTAGAACAGCACTTCTGTGCGAGGTCCTGCTTTAGCGTTTCTCAAACTGCATGTGCAACGCAGACCTTTACTTTTCGTCTTCGTCAACATGTGATGCACTGGTGGAAAAAATAACTGTACCTTGATCTCTGGAGCAAGACAGTCCGACGCCGAAACGTCTGTGCTCTTGTGTGCTGCAGAATCAGTATCCGTGCCGGGTGGAGGAGAAGCTTTCGGCTGAGGCGAGCATTCCGAAGGTGCCGAATATTCCGCAATCGGAACCGGGTCTCTAGCACCCCTCACCGTCTGTTTGTTGATGTCAAGTCAAATGATTCTCGATTCATTTCAGAAGAAAACTCCTGAGCAAAACAACACAAGTTACGCAAAAGCAACAGAGTCAAAGAAGTGAAAACAAAAACTCATCTTGTTACAGTGATGCGCAACTTATAGGCCACGAAATGCGCCTGCCCGCTCGAGGACCGGCCGCGGAAATAGCCGCCTTGTCGAAGATCTGCTAGCGGTTTTGGGGGCGCCAGTATTTGCGGTTTGTAATCCATAACGGGCCAGGTTCGCTTCCATTGCGGCATTTTCAGCCCTTCAAACTGCAAACAACGACTTTGGTACGACATTTTCTGCAGTTGAAGGTAAGGAGTTCAACGAGTTTTATTCGTGAAAATGAAAGAAATGCAGTAAAGCAACAACAGATCCGAGGATCGAAGAAGTGAAGATTTTTTTATTGTGCAGTACACAGAGTACGGGTAAATTGAGTATCGTCCTGCGAGAAGTTCGCCATCCAACGACTCCAAGTCAAAACAAACGATGAAAGGTTGCAACGATTTACGAATCAAGAAGAACGACACACGACATTTGCCTTTGCAAGAAATGTGGACGGTAACGAAAACTGAGATCTTCGCACGAAGAGAACGACAAAATGTACGAAAGTGGAGAACCAAAATTGCATCGATGACATGCACGCTGAAAGCTGGCTGCACGGACGAAACACTTTTTAGCAAAGGACCATCCCGGCGTGACTACGCCTAGGCTATACCAGATTTGCTCATTGCGGCTATGCACATACTGTAGAATTTCAGATCTGCAGAAGCCGACTGCCAATTCACAGCAACTTGGGGGATCAAGTGTAAATGTTAGACAGTTCGTTTTTCGTATTGCATCTAAAAAGAAGTGCTGAGGCTTCTTCCTTCTGCGTCCTGGTTGAAAACATTAACATTCCAATGAAATCATTCTCAAGAAAATCGGGGTGGCACTGAAGCAACTGTACATGTGAGTAGAAAAGAAAAATTGACACAAAAAGATGAAATGCAAAGCTTTGCTAGCATCCCAGATGCTGACCCAAATAATTCTGCGACTACGCATCCAATGCGGCGGCGACGTCATCGTCATCTTCCTCGCCGCTGGAGAAGTCCACATGTCTCCCTTCCCCTTCCGTCTTCGGTCCGCTCTTCTTCTTCCCCAATTCCGGTTTTCCCAAGCGGCCGCTGCGGAACTCCGCCTCCAGGTCGTCGTCGTCCCCGCTGGCGAATTTCGCCCCCAGCACAGCCCGCACCCAGTGCCGCGTCTTCCCGCTGCAGGCCTTCAGCTGCGGGAACGGCGCGGGCAGGCCGTCGAAGGTCCGCAGCGTCCACCCGGACTGGTTGTTCTGCACCTGCGCGTCGCCCAGGTCCTGCAGCGACCGGCGGTTCCGCACGCGCTCGGTTTCGTCCGGCCGCAGCTGCAAGGTTGCCAGGGGGGACGAGAACTGCTGCGCGCCGGACTTGTGCGCCCCCGCTGCGTCCTTGCTCCTCGCCTTCCGCTGCTCCTCGAAGGCTTCCTGGCGGACCATCACGGTGACGCACCGAAGGATCACGCGGTTGAAGAGCCGCTGCAGCGTGGAGTCGAGCAGCGGCATGATCGGCACGGAATCCGCGTCCGCGGCCACCGGGTCCAGCAGATCCAGCACCATCCGCACGATCGTGAAGAAAAAGTAGCACAGAAACATGTAGGAAAAGCCTGCCAGGGCGGCCTGCGTGGCGTCGATGGTGTACTCCTGGTCCTCGTCGATGGACGAGTGAAAAGGCTGCTGCGTGCCAGGAATCGTGGCCCACAGCAAACCCCCGTAGCTAGCGCCCGTGCGCGCCAGCGCGTTCCCGCAGGCGGTGGACTGCTTGATGAACTGGAAAAAGAACAAAAATAGAATCGCCGTCCACATGGTGTAATACAGCACCTTCGGCAGCAACTTCGCCTGCTCGGCGACCAGTTCGTTCTTGGCCACCACGAGGTCCTGCCACGTCTTGATGTTGAAAGAGACGATGGGCGGGTCGTTGGTGTGCGCCAAGTGGCGGCCCCGCATGATCACGTCCAAAACGCCCTCGCTGGCCCACTGCGTGACCGCCGACCCCCAGTGCTGCGCGTCGTGCAACTGGGACACCCGGCCACTGAACGCGTGGTTCCTCCACAGCATGTTGTGCTTCTGGTTCGCGAGGATGCGTGGCTGGATCCAGCGGTGCCAGTCGATGGCGTCCATCAGACCGTACTCGCACAGCCCGTACCGCTCGATCATGAAGGGCACGAAGGCCTCGATGTTGTAGGTGATCGGGTTCAGACTGTGGTACAGGAAAATGGCCAGCAGCGCGGAGTACCGCGCCATCTCCAAGTTGTTCGCCAAAATCGCGCTCGGCATCACCACTTGCTCTTCCACCTCTTCTTGTGCTTGTGGCTGCTGCTGCTGTTCCTCCTTGTTCCCCGCAGAGACAACATTCTCCGCACCGTCGGCTCCGGATGTAGTTGAAACGCTGACTTTCACGTCGTTCGTGCTGGCTGCGGCAGACGCAGAAGCCTTGTTCGCCGGTTTTTTCACCACCTTCGCTTTGAACAGGTTCACTTCGATGGAGGACATGATGAGAAACTGCGTCAAAATTTCACTCAGCTCCTCGCCAAAGCGGTAGGTCTGCGTCCAGGTGCGGCGGAAGTGCTGGAAGGCGGAGTTGACCGTGAAAACCGCGAAAAACACCGGCAGGGAGGTAACTAGGACGTTGGGGACGTGCTGACTGGTGAAGGACTCCGCCTCGAGGCAGCGCAACGCCGTGTAATCGCCGGGCTTGGCGCGCGCGCAAGCGTCGGCGACCAGGATGTAGAGCGCGAGCACAACGGCGAACACCGCCGCGTGCATCGCGAACACCTTGTTGCCCGACATGGTCGGCAAATTGTCCGTTGCCCCGCAGTGCGGCGTGCGGAACTTCTCCGGGTTGCGGCAGCGCTCCCGGAACCGCACCCACTTGCCCTTCAGGTAGTACCACAGGTGGGGCGGCGCGGAGAGGAAGTCGTCGGCCTCCTTGCTGTAGGTGTGCACCCCCGGGGTCTGCAGAAAAAACATCGACACGTTTTCCCAGCACTGCTTTTCCTGCGAAAGAATCACCTCCGCGAGCCCCGCGTAGCCCTCGCTAAGCGCGTGCTCCGCCATCAGCCACCCGGGCGAGTTTTTGTTCGCGAAATTGTTGAACAGCGAATCCTGCGCCACGGAGGCGCGCTTTCCCGGGTCCGCGCGCGCGTTCGCATTCTTGCTGCCCCGGACTCCGTCATCCAGGGCGTGCATGGTGTGGTCCACGTCTGGCATGGCGGAAGTGGTTGGCGCGGAGGTCGCGTCTTCGCCAGTGCTCGCAACGTGCTTCAGTGGCGCCTTTCGAGTTTGCAGCCGCGTGATCAGCAGCTCCGATATGCGGCGGACGTCGTCCAGAGTGACAAAATTCCCATTCACCTCCTTTATCAGTGAAGGAAAATCCACCTTCTCGTAGGACGTGACTTCGCACTTCGCGTCGCTCATCGTTGTGGTTCAAAAGGCTGAAAAATTTCGGAAAGAAACGCGGGGAGTAGATGAGTCAGAGGAAGATTACTGTTGATGAGATGAACAAGCAATTGTGCGGAAGAAAAAAATCAAATTTGCAGCAATACGTACCCTCCTGTCCTTTTGCGTACTTAAGGAGCAGTACAACTGCGTGCAATGGGGTCCTGTGCGAGGTTGATTGACTGCAAAGATCAACAACGGCTTTCAACTTCGAACGATGACGGAGTCCGTCTATCCAACGGAAGGTACGTACGATGAGGTCCGGAAAAGTGCTCCAAGACCGATGATACGAATACGTGCACGACACCGCATTTACTTGCACGATCTGAACCTACCGAGATGCATAGTGATATAGCAAGATCTTGCAAACCGAAAGATGTCGAGAATTGTCGAAAGTCCAGAACCGATGCTGCTTTCACTTTCTGTCGTATGAGTCAAGGCTGACACACGAGGTGACCGAGGAGCTAGTGGCATCTTGATCTACCGATGAACAAATAGTCAAACTTTGTTCGGCCGGACAGAAAACGAGTCAAGCTTTGTTTTAGTTCACCAGATAATCGGCGCCTCTCATTTGTTAGCATCAGGGCCAAAAATGAAAATAGATTGAACAGACACGAAGACGGAAGCGCAGCGTGTCCCTCGCTTCTTGGGTAAGGTTCCGTGGCAATTATTGTCAGTCTGGTCGAACAAAGCCAGCAGCCCCTTGCGCCGGCATTGAGTGGGGCGCAGCGGGTGCGCAGAGGTCTTCCGCGAGACTGCGCGCTAGCGGCGGATAAACGGATGGGCCGACTGGGGCCCTGGCCGACGGGCAGCGGCAAACGGGTGCGCAAGGCCGAGACGGCTGGCACGGCGGAACGCCGTCGCGCACGAGGGCGCGGGCGGGCAGCACGATAACAGCAAGGCGCCTTCTTTGCCTCCTCCTCCTTCTCCATCGCGAGACTCTCGAGCGCGCGGCTCTCATATTCCTGAGCCTCCTGCCCCTCCTTGCAATTGCAAACGCGCACGAGTCTACCCATTATGAGCCCTCTCCAAGTATTGAAGTTGAAAACAGGCACGCAAGTTGAAGACTCCGGCGCTGTCCTCGCGCTGGCCCGGGCAGCGCGGGCGCGGCACGGCTCCGGCACAAAGCGCGCTCCCTTCGCAGGGACGCGGCGCCACCAAGCGCGTCGCCGAGCGGCGGCGCGCAGGAAGGGCCACAAAATTGAATGCGAAAGCGAGGCCGGCGCGGGGGCCGGGCGTCGCGATTGGTCTCACCAAGGGGGCCGCAGCGGGAGCAATCAGCGCCATCGCCCCTCCCTCTTTCCGTCCGCCCATTCCACCGCCGCACTGCCCGCATTCAGCAAATTGCCGCCGCTGACAACACTCCCCACGACGACGCGGACGGCTGCGCTTTTCAAGAGAATTGCGCACCCGTCGGCCAACACCTGCGCCGTCATAGTCGCACGCTTCATCTCGCGGGCAAACTTCTCTTCGCTGTGCCGCAGCTCGCCCGTAGTTAACGACTCGCCGCCATTTTTGTCGAAAAACTTGTCCAGATTACGCAGTGACTGCGACTCTAGTGCTTCTGCTTTCGGCGGTTGAATTCGGGAAATATAACATGCTAAGCGCAAGCACCGTGCCGAGCCTAAGATCCACGACATAAAACCTAGTTGCTCCTCAACTGCTAGTCAACTCCCCTCCCATGTGTAGGCAACACACTCAGACTCAAAGATTGTGCGCTCACTCCTCCTTAGTCAATGTATGATGGAGATCTCCTTCAACAACGTACCGGTCCCCACTAATAGCTACCGTGCTTCTTTCACTGCTCTCCGGCCTTTCGGCGCGTCACGGGCAGACAAGTGCTTTCCGGCTAAAAAACGAATCGAAATTTGCTTTAGGTCGCCACACCCCATCCACGCGGAATGTCCTCGAACACGGATTCTCGAACGAGATCCGCAAAGCGCTTGCGCTCTGCTTTTTGTTTTTTTTATTTGCTGGTATATTAATTTTTTTGTGTTTTTGAAATCTGAATTTTTGGTTTTCGGTATCTTTTTGGATTTCAGGAGAACGGTATTTCGTTCACGGGTGGGATTCGGATCAGGAAGGGGTAGGGGTAGCCGTTGTAACATTATTCAGAATTTACCTTTGCAATTACTTTTACTTCTTTTTCGAAAAGATTGAATTGGATATTGACGCTATTGACCATGAATGTATGTTTGTGCTTGCGGTTCGATGTGTACTTGACCATGAATGTGTGTTTGTGCTTACGGTTGAATGTGTACAGAAAAAAAAAAATCTTGCCGTTCCAGACGGTTTTGCAACTTGTAAATGCGTTCGTATGAGAATATGACATTTGATATGATGGAAAAAACTGTAACAAATTGTTCGAAAAAGGTAGCATCAGCATCTTTCAGCGTATTAAAATTGCATTTCAAGCCTCAAAATTTTCGTATACAAAAACTCATTCGGAAACGCGTGACTCTCATGTTGCCGTGTTTTACTGAAAGTTGATAACAATGGTCGAGACTCACTTTGGCTCGACAAGAAAGATGAAAACTGAGTGACAGTGACGGAAAAAAACTGAATATTGTACACGGATTTTTCTGCCGCGAATTTTTGGTGGTGCATCTGAGATGCCACCTAGTCCCGCCAGGAGCCGCACCGCAAGCTGCTTCCGTCATTGCGGATTTATTTTCGGGGTTTTTTCTTCAGATGATCAAGCGACTCCTTTACATCCGTAAAGAAGTCTCTGGCAAATCCGAAAAATGTTGTCAGTTCCCTTCTGTTTCCCCCGTCATTCAGAAAACTCCGCAGGAGGTCAAATGCCTGCATGGACGCTTCGAAGGACGATTCCACGTTCCGCAGCTCTCTCAGTTTCTCCTCTAGGAAGCTTATCTTCTCGGACACAATGTCCTGGCTGTCGGCAGCAGTTGGCAGAGTTCTCAGCCCTTGGAGCGCACCTTGGATTTTTTCCCGCAGTCCCTCGATGTTTCTATCCAGCTCCTTCTTGTTGTACCGGGCGGCCAGGACGACGACATCTCTCAACCCGCCCACCGTAAAAATCCTCTGGACGTCGGTGGTACCGGTGGAGTAAACCACGTAATCGCACACGTCCCGGATTGCAACAGTGGGGGCTTCTTCCAGCCCCTGGCGGGTCGTCTTTGTGCTCTTCAGTCGCGGCAACACCTCCAAGCTGAAGCCATCCGCTTGCCCCCGTTGACTCCCGGCGTTGACGATGTTGCTCATGTTCAGAGTGGTCCGCAGCATGTCCCGAAGGACTGGACTAGTGCGCAACATCGTCGCCGCGTCCCCCACGACAGCTACATCGTGTGCCACCTCGGCCAGCGATTCATCGACGCTCAGGCAGACCTCCATTGCAACAAAGCGGGCCCGAAATTGTGGGATCTGTAACAGACTCACCACGAACCTCTCGATCGGCGTTGCGCAGTTCTGTGCCGCTGTTTGAACCAAGCCGAGCGCCTCCACCTTCTCGAACACTGAGGGTTCCGCCTCCCCGCCTGGGCTGGTGCTCTTCGTTTTCTGAAAGAGGTGCTCCTGAATCATCCGTGCATGGTCCTGCGAAAGTCCACTCATAGTCTGCAAGCACTGCCGCAACTGTTCCATCTTCGGTAACCTTTTCTGCATGATGCCGCAGTTCTGCTTATTTTTCGCGTTCAGAAACGACGGGGCGCTCGTTGGCACCTCTTGCTCTCCCGCTGGCTCCTTGTGGGTGTCGACACGGCTCTCCCCCGCCTCCTGATTCATGGGGCCCTTCGCTTCCTTCTTTGCCTTCGACAGGTCTACGAACAGTTGCTTGCAGCGCACAATTTCCAACTCTGGCACGGTCGGCTGCTCCTGGTCAATTTCATCCCAGATCGTCTCGGTCTTTTCGTCCACTGGAAGGTGCATCGGTTCGATGAAGAAGCTTTTCATTTTGTTCTCGCACTCGCCCAGCGCAATCTTCGACTTTCGCAGCTTCTTCGCAACGCCCTTCTTGCCCTTGCCCTTCCCTTTCGAACCTTTGCCGCCAGCCGGCGCAGGTGGCACGGGAGCAGCTGGCGCTGGCGTGGAGGGAACCGCCGGCGCTCCCTTGGCACCTTTCCCCTTGCCTTTCCCCGAACCTGGACTCCCCTTTCCTTTTCCCGCAACTCCCTTGCTCGTGGTGTCTGGCTCCTCGACGCGCGGGGACGCAGCGCTATCCGTCTCGTCATCCGATGATGGTGCGCTACCCGCCGTCGACACCGTAGTCGATTTCAGCTCCGTTGCGAGAAACTCGATCTCCTTCTTTGACTCGATGTCCTTCTTGGCCATCTCTGCCGCATTCATTTTCAGCTCATCCTCCAAGCTGATGATCTGCTTCTCCAATTTTTCCACCTGGAGCAATCCTTTCAACAGCTGAGCGTCCTTTACTGCATGCAGCGCCTCCAGGGACTCATTCTGCTCATCCACTTTCTTTTGAAGTCCGGCAATGACAGCACTCTTTCTCTCCATTTCCGCCCGAAATGTTTCCTCCAACGCCTCCAATTTGTGCTGCTTCGCAAGCACCAACGCCTTTAGTTCGTGTGCTACCTCCTGTAGAGCCTGGACATCATTGTGATCGCACCTCGTCTGATCGACCATTTTTACTGTAGCGCAAATAATGGTGTAAATTAGTTTATGAAGATTCTTGCAAAATTTTTTTCCTACGAATAGGGAAACGAAGTTTTGTTCCTAAGATTAGGGAAATACTTTGTGACTGGACGATCGGTTTTTCAAAGTCGCGAAGGTTTGAGTTGCAGTTGAAACTACAAGGCGTGAAGAGAACTACGCATGAATTCTCCGGAAGAATGGAAATGCAGGACGACGACGAAAGACAAAACGAAAACAACAATGCCGAGTCCGGACGAAGTGCTGAACGATAGTGAGACGCGAACGTGCACGACCGCACGAGATCTGCCTTCAACCTTCCATTCTAATACCAGTCAGGAAAGTTGAACGAAAACGCTGCACGATGAACGACAACGAGGCAGGACTGCGTCACTTAGGTACAAAAATAAAGTCTGCTGCACGTTGATCATTTGAACGAGCAATACGTTAATGACAGAATGGAGTCCTCACCTTCAAAATAACTACGGCAACCAGATGGAACTCCAGTGAAAGTCGGCCGAAAGAACGAATTTTGGGCCTGATAAGAAGCAACGAAGATGGATTCTTTTCACACGAAATGCTAGGCGCCCCGCAGGCCTGCAGCCGGGCGCAGCAGGCGCGTGCTGATATTCCGCAGGCATCTGTGCGCGATCCGTCGGCCGGAACAGAGGCGCACTGCCTGGGGCCAATCAAGAGCCCAAACAAGAGGACGGCTATGCTGAGCAGCGCGCGGCCAGATGCAGCGAGCTGGGGCCGAGGCAGGGCCCCCGGCCACAAGGCCCGGGCTTCCTCGCGCTCGCGAAGATACTGCGCACAAGCAGCGCCGCCGCGCCACTAGGCGCCGCGCGCCCTTTTATTGGCAGCGCAGGAAAAGGCCACGCCCAAACTAACGCGCAGGCAACGCGGGAATCTGCTTCCCGCTCTCTGCAGCAACCCTGCCCAAGGCTCCTGCCCCCCGCGGCAAAACTTCACAGGAGGCGGCGCCTCGTACCAGCTGCGACCGAACCGCTTTCGCTCCAGGCGGGATCGCGGCGCAACTTTCTGTGGTGCTGCGGGCAAGCATCGGCAAGCCATCCGCCCGCCCGCACCGGCGACGTTGCTCATGCCTGCGCAAAGCGGCCCGCAGAACGTCCCGGAGAACTGGAGTCATGCCCAGAAGCATCGCGTCGCCTCCACTAGCAACTACAACCCGCGCAGACTCGTCCGCCAGCAGCAAACTTCTCGACGCCCGGGCACGCATCGGAATGGCACAAGACGACCCATTTTTCCACCAACCTGGTCCGTGGACCGATCGCGCCCACCTTGTGGAGCAGGTCATAAAACAACTATTGTTTTCTTCATGAAATAATCAAATTCATGGAGCAATCAAAGCAAAAACCACTCCAGGTTTTCAGAAAATTCGAACGTCGCGCTCCCAATCTGTCTCTCTCCAGGCACGTCCTTTCTGGCTTTTCTTCTGTGCTTTTCTGGCTGCTACGCTCGGACATTATATCTTTGAAATACTTGTTCCAGCAATCTCGAGTCCCAACATGCTCATGTTGAACACAAAGCTTAAGTACTCCTATTCAGGCAATACAATACAGTGGCTGAGTTCTTTTGACGTTATGTCGTTTTATTTTTTTGGATTTGCAGGCTTTCAAGTCTTCATCTTCTCGGCTTTATGGTGTTCGAACTATCAGAAGGACAGCTAGTCGGATTCTATCAACTTCGGCGGAAAAATAGTGTATCAAAATAGTTTTGCGCGTACTAATTTGGCGTGTTTCTATGCAACTAATTCATTCCTACTTATGATTCAAGTAAACAAAAAAAAATTGAAGGATTCAATGCGGAGGTTTGTAAAGTGTATCATCGGTCTGCTTTAGGGCATTTGCTTTGCATCATGATTCGGTGGATAATAGTCAAGCATAAATGTGTGTGGTTCGAAAGAGGGTAAGCATATTCATCAGAATGGGTACGGGTAGAAGAGATTGCGTCTACATCTACTTGAAACTCAAATATCAACGTAGCAAGTTCTTTTATCGACACGGTTGCGTTTGTTCTGCGCAATAAAATACAACAAAAAAAGATTTCCATGAAACTCGAAACTATGCGAAATAAAATCAGGAATACTTCGAAAGTGATGTGAGTGCTTCAACTTCTGTGTGCAGGTGGTCAGGACAAGGCGTGCATTAAAACATCAGCCGGCGTCATCATTCTAGTAATGACTCGAGTATTTTGATGACGCACAATAAAGACATTGGTTTTTATACATACACGATGCGATATTCACAGGCAAGATAAATGCGAAGAAGTCAAGTGGTAGAGTGCGCTGGGGTGGTGGTATTCTCCCTCAGAACGCTTCATCAAAGATTTCCGAAAATTTGTCACTCATGTTCTTGTACGTGATGTCCGCTGCGAGCATCACGCGTGTCCCAACCTGCGTTTTGCGCATGAACTTATGACAGTGGCCCCCTAATCGCCGTGGCAACACCATTGCGAACGCACCTGCTGCCTCGGGAGTCTCCGAAAAGAGGTGGTCGATTGCCTCTGTGCCAACTTTCCACGCGAGGAGCTTTCCGGCGACCGCCGGCACTGCCACTGCCCCCGCCTTCGCTGCTATCCAAGCGCACTTCGCGGCGCTGTACGTCGCGGTGCCCGCGTTGTCTTTTAAGAAAGATTTTCTATTTCTACCGAAGTCACTATTATCGGCAGTGAAACAGAATTTCTGTTCGCCTATCCGTACCGGCAAAATTTTTCCCGCTTTCAGCGGCTTCCGATGACCGTACCCTGGCCGCTCCGGAAATACGCCTTCTCGGCCCCATGGTGCTGTCAATTTGCTCACTTCCGGTGTCCCAGGCACCTTCGTAGAGGCGGCAGACATTGGCTGATCCGAGTAGACCTTCCTGGTGCACTCGAACATCTTGATGTCGGGGTTTGTTTTACCTTTCGTAGTGGCAATCAAGCCGGTAGAGTCAATAAACACGCAATTTGAACGCTAGAAGGCGAAGGATGAAATTGAAAGTTATACTTACTTGAAGATTTTAAAGAGGTTAAGACGAGTTTCTATTTTGCACTGAGAATGAAATAGAAGAAGCACACCAGATAACCGCCGCCAAAACACATACTTCTTTCGAAACTAAACGTCTCCAGCACGAGATGAAGAACTTTGAGGAACGATTGGAACGACAATCAGAATCAGAGAAGATCATTCAAGAATTGGACGGGGACATTTGTTCGGTGCAACCGCACGACATTAACCCGAAGATGAGCACGAAACGAAACCAAGAAAGAGCACGAAACGAATTTTGTACGAGTTTTTTGCTTCATGTATCTGTACGGAGAAATCTATGAACGATTGCAAGGAAAGCGCAACGCCGATGATAGTACCGAAACGGGTCACGAGGCTGAAAATTGAGAACGACGACGCTGACCCACAGAACACCGGGCCTGTGAGCGTGCGCTGCAACTCCGCTTTCCTTTTTTGTTTTTGTTTTCCATGCAGGAGAATAAAATATGATTGTGTTTATTGTACTCAGTCGGAAGAGCCAAGTGTATTTTTGATTTATCCTACTAGTTATGCAAACTTACCCTGGGTAATATTTTAAATGTCGAGAGAAAATGAAATGACAACTGGAGAATTATTCGTGCAAAAAAACTGTCGGTACTGGGAATCAGGGTAGGCCCAGACGGCGTAATATTGTACAAAGTGAGAGAAGTCAAGATTTCTGTGCGAAGCAAATACGACAAGAATGCGGAACGTCAGGCGACTCAGATTTAGTCCAAGTAACACCTGGGAAATTCTTTCTGAAAACTGAAGCTGAACCCTTTCACCCCTTTCGTGCCCGGACGTGCGTCGAGACGCTGGCACTACTTCTCTGCCTTCACCCATCGGCCGTGCCCCACGTGGATCCAGGTCGAAGCAGATTGCTGGCGCTCGAGGATCGCTGCAGCCAGGTGTGCGTCGTCCTCCACGTACCAATCGAACAAATTGTCATCAAAACCTTCTTCGTCTTCAAAAACGGAAAAAACTGTCGCACCGCCGAACGACTCGCGTGGTGTGTCAACAGCTGTGTACCACTCACTCTCGCCATCCTGTCCGCCGTCGAAGAAAAAGGGTAGAAACGCGCTGAGCACGTCAAAAACAACGAAAACGGCCATGAAGAGGACGAAAGAGCACAATAGCCCTGCTACTTGCGTACCGGTCAGCGACACGGCTTCCGTGGTAGATTTCAGCGTGCACCGACGGGCCCGCCAAGCTGCGAATTCGGCGGCATCGGCGTAGCGCGCAGCGGCGGAAACGCGGGACGGATTCTCTTCGGAGGAAAAGGTAGCCTCCTCCGCTTCGGGCTCGCTGTCCGTCTCCAGCAGGGTGTCTTGGACCGCCGGCGGAAGCATCCCCTTGCCGTAGGGCGTTTCCGATACGACGGTTTTTTCGCCCTCCAACATGGGCAGAAAAACACACTTCGAACAAACAGTCATGTTGATGCTCCTGCAGGTCAGTTTTACAGACGCTACTGAAGAAGTGGATATGGTTTTCGATGAAGCTGTAGTTAAAAGTAGGGACACAAGCGGTCAATCTCGTGTCGATGCGTTTGATAAGTAGTTGTACTTAGTGGAGGTTCTCAGTGAGAGTCGCGTTTTCACTGCAAAGTGGAAGAAGTGCATTTGTGTGTAAATAAAAGCAACTTGTCCAAAGCGGCTCAACTAGAAAAAGAAATTAATTTCAAGTGACGAAACGGAAACGAGCTGGACGATGACAAAAACCTGACAGGAACGATTTTCAAACAAGACGCACTGGTACGAACGAAGGGAAGCACGACGGACTCGCACGGACGAAAATTGTTTACCATGATCATTATTTCAGCAAGTTTGTGTGTAAGGACGAATTATTTCAGACCACTTCGGGACGCTAGTAGACTCAACGAAAGCAACCAGTTCCGATGAGACGAAGCAATAATCCGGCTTGCCCTCGATGACTAGGCTAAGCCTATATAGGAGCAGACAGACGCAACGCCGGGAATTTTGATTTAGTTATGTTTTTTGTGTTTGCAAGTTTTCGGTTTAGAATCAACATCCTTGTTAGGCGTAGAATGCTTTCGGAGCCTCTTATGTACACATGCATCAGGACCGGCTCCACTGGAGAAGTATGGTGAATATTCTGGGTCTCAACGAGAAAGTGATGGGTAGGCAAACGCTTTCGCGTAGTTCTCGTTTGCGTGGAAAAACAAATTCGAACAGAGTGCATCTGTCTTTCATGACGCTACGAGAAGGGTCGGGTACCTGCTATGACTAACGTGTTGTACTATGCGGAGAGATATTTGCAGTGCGAAACTGTAATGTGTGGAAAAAGTGTGGTGAGTGCTGTGAACATGCTTAGAGAAAATCATGACGAGAAACGTCACTTTTTTAGCTGTGAATACTTATGTTCTTGGAGGTCTTCCTTTTACTGCTTGAGCCATCGCCCGTGGCTTACGTGCGTCCACGTCGTGGTATTCGTGCTTCCCGAGACGTCACTCGCAGTTGACTCCAGCTCGTCGCTGTACCAGCAATCGAGAGCACTGACATTCGAGTCGCAACGGGACAGGGTGTCGCCAGCGGCATCTTCGTACCAGGTCATAAGGTCGTCACCACCGGCCTGCAGCTGAAAGTTCCACAACACCACTTCCATCGCGATGGCAACTCCGCAGACCACAAGCCAGAAAAGCAAAAACGCCGAGAAAAACACGATCGTCGCAACGTCGCGCCCATATTCCTGTTCCGGTGTCAACATCCGGGCGAGCTTTTGTGCCTGCGTTGCCAACAATTGCACACCGTCTTTGTGTTCCGGGCTTTCCTCAGCCATCGAAAACTGCACCACATGCGCTGGCACGGCAATAGTCCCATAGGGACACTTCTGCATGGGAACGCCTCGGGACCGCGCCTCGAGATCGATGATCTCGACAAGTTTGTTCTGCAAACACATCTTGTAGTTGCAGGGCAAAATTGATTCTTCCACAACTGCTTGAGAAATTGAGAGTAGATTTTGGTTTACTTAACTAGTTTTAAACCGTGGAGGCCGAGGCCTTTAGAATTTGAATTCTCAAAGGAGAGGAACTGAGAAGTGGTGGAAGAAAAATAAACAAATCATCATGCGCTTCGTAGGAGATGAAAATGCAAGAAGAAGTGCAAGTTTGTTTACACACTGACCAGAGAACGAGGAAAGCGACACGGAGATGACGACAAAATTTTATGAACGACGAAAAAGTGCACGACGATGAAACTTTGTGTACGATGTGAAAATATGTTGTGTCACGCAGGACGACGCTAGCGCTGAAAATGAAACTGCGCAGTTTTTAGAAGCGGGACGAAGAGTGGACGACACAGGTTTCGCATTTGACGAGCAGAGCTAGACACTACGATGCGCAGGCTTACTTGATTGCGGTGAACCAAAATGAAACACGGAAATCCACGGAACCTTTTGGGATGTTCCAAGATACATGAAGCCTGAGCTTTTTCTTCGGCATAAAATCAAAAATACGCCACATTGCAAATCCCCTTCATACTTGTAAAAATCGAACTCACATTGGGAGGAGCGTCAAGCTCTAATGTACTTGCACTGGGTGGCGTGCTAAACTGATATACTGGGCAACTTGAAACTGTGTGGCAACTTGGGTAACTTGAAAACTTGGAAAGCACGAATAGTCGTAGTTCATGTAAACCTGTACATTTACTGGAGCTTGAAATCTTCCTGGATGAACCGTAAAGTGTACAATTGCGAAACTGAAACTGCATGTGAATACTGATCAGAACTTTACATGTTTTTACTGAAATTTGAATGAGTTCTTTTGACTTTTGAAGTTTTGTAACTTGCGCAGGATGTTGTCGCGCTCTAATTCGGCTGATTGATGCCTCCGCCGCAGTTCCTCTGTTTCCCTTGCCGCTCGCTCTCTGTCCGCCACCTTCTCTGCATAGGCCACAGCAGTCGGCATCACTAGCTGGTTGCTTCGAACATTTTGCTGATGGTAGGCAAAGTGATTGTGGTAGTAGTAGGTGTAATTGAAACTGTTCCAACTGTAGTACACAACACGGGACTGGTAATAAGTGTTGTAGTACTGGTGAGTTCTATTTCCTGTCCCTTCGACGGCCTCGTCATCCGTCGACGCAATCGTGCTCTTGCTATCGACGTTCTTGTCACTCGCATCAGTTTTGGCCTCCACCATTCTGGTACTTGTGAGCATGCCTTGTTCGAACTTGCTGCTACTTGTCGACGCAGTGGCGCTCAGATCCACCTCTTCCTCTTCCTTCCAGTGGGTCTCGACTTTGTGGTCTGCTGTTCTTTGCTCCTCTTCACCCCGGATGCATCGCACACAGTCTAGCGGTATCGGTCCGCAGGTGAGGATCACCGCATTTTTCGACTTCCAGAATTGCAGGCCGTACTTCTCGATGGACTTTTTTACGTCGATCTGGAGAACCACCTCAGATCCCTTCCGCATGCCGGACACTGCTTCCCAGCCGGCTGCCAGATGCACGTGTTTCCGCGACATGCGATCGAGTCTTCCACTTAATTTGATCTTCTCCCAGGAAGCTCTGCTGGTTCCATGTAAAACGTCGCACTTCAGCTTCTCCGCTTTTGTGATTCTTTCGTGCTCGATCTCCACGCCCAAATCTGAATGGCCCTGCACTGCTCGAATCTTCGTCCGGCACAAAGACAGCTCATACCTTTGCTTCGAGTCCCTCGCTACCACCTCCTCCAGATCCCGCAAAGTCACCCCCCGCAAGCCTCTCACTCGCGCCCGGACGTCCGCCAGCGGGACCCAGCCTGCTCCGTCTCTTGGCATGCCGGCCCAATGCCTCAGGGGACCGCTTAACGCCCGGGATACTTTCGTAATTCTTTCGGAATTCATCGTCATGTCTCGCGAAGATAAATGAAATTCCTGCTTCTTGCACAACTGTAAAAGAATCAAAGAGTTTTTGAAAAAAAAATCGATTAAAAGTTGATTGATAGTTTTTTGAGCGATAGTCACAAAGGAACTGGAGAGTTAGACTACTGCAAGAAAAAGTCAAAGAGAATCAGACTCACAAAACAAAGCAACACCAGCACGCAGCGAAACAATTTCTGACGCAAACAGGCACGACCAAAACGCAGAAAGCGAAGCAGCACGATTCATGCGGACGCAATCTAACTTGATCCTGAGCACGCACAACAGGTAGCACGAAACTTCAACGGAACTAGCGGACGAATGAAATGTGATTCAAGCAGGAACGGCACGAGGATAGTAATTACGGACGACGCATTGCTTGTAAGTACGACAATAAACGAGGAGGAGGAACGATGACGAGATCGCTTTTTCGAAACCGGACGAAGATTCAACAAAAAGGCGTTCGCTTTTGACGAGAAGAACTAGAAACGATCGACAGGCTTTGGCTTACTTGGCTGCGTAGAACCAAGACGAAGCACTGAGGTCCACGCAAACTAGAGCCTCGCTCCTTTCTCTTCGGAATGAAATAACCAAAGTATTTCACAGCGTGAATATCCATCAAAAATGTAAAAATCGAGGTCAAAGGGGGAGGAGCGTCAAGCTCTAATGTACTTGCGCTGGGGCGCCATGCGATTTACTTGGTAACTTGGGTAACTTAGAAAATTCGAAAAAGTACAGTACTGTGCATGCTTGGCAAATTGGTGCTTACTTTAAGTACTCGTGAATAAGAATGAAAACACCGACCGCCCGTACGAGAAACATGAAAATATACTGAACGCCATGTGCAAAATGCTCGAAACTGGATAGCTGCATTGGGATTTCTGAAATGGGAGAACTATCGTGTGAAACAACAAATGACAGGTCAAAGAGAAACTTCAAACACAGGCAAGTCCACCAAAAGAGTTTTTCAGTGCTGGTTTCATCTGCCTGATTCGCCAGAGACAGCAATTTTGAGTTGGTTCCTGGCAGCGTTGTGTCGTACGGTAAAATGGGCAATGCAGAGTAAAATCGTAGAGCGGGCTCAACAACGCAAACGCCGAGTTCCAGCTTTCCCTCATCCCCCTCGTCGGCACGCCAATGCGAGGACATGTTGTCAAGCCGTTGTGTGTGTTGGAAGTTCAAGCTGGACTGCTGAAAGAGAAAAATCTCCACGGTCTGCGAACCAGATTGGCGCACAAACAGGAAAGCGAAGGAAAATTCCAAGAAAGTTTGTTGGTCTTGGTCACCACGACGAGAGCTCGTGTCCAACACAGCCATGACAGGAGAGACCTGAGGTGTTATTTGTGGGCTAGTGTTTCAATTTGATTTCCCGTTTTTTGGTTCTATCAAATCGTTGACGACTTTGACTTCTGCTGTTCGCATAGCACGCTGAACAAAAATAAATGAATTTCAACCATAAAAAAAACAAGTACCAGTTCTTCGCCGTTTTGCTCAATAATTTCAGCTGTGGCAACAGGAGCTTGCTCCTCCTCTTGCGGTGCAGACGACTGATCGGGGGTCGATTCCGAGGCAGGAGAAACAAGCGGCTGCGAATCCTCCAGTTCCTCCTCCGAGGCCGTGGTGGTCGCAACTGACATGCGATCGCCTTCCTCATGCCCTGATTTATTTTTGATGGTTTCATTTTCGGATTTTATTTGCAAGTGCTCGCAAAGGAATCACTTTCTACATCCATAAAGAAAAAATGACTTCTCCAGCCCCTAGTGGAAGTAGCAGAAGATTGTCAATACCTTCCTCCTTGTTCAGCAATGTGAGTAGCACGCCGCGTCCATCATCCTCGTCTCCAACCTCCGCACAACAATCATCTGCTTCGTAATCATGATAGTAATTCCGAATTTCCATCGCCGGTCGGGCAATCACTGTAGCGGATTCATCTTCCGAGTCATACTGGAAATCTCCGGTGGCACGCTCTTCGGCATACACTTCCTCCTCATCTCCTTCGAAAAAACAAGTCCCGGATCCCAGTACCGCAGATGGTTCCACATCAGCCACCTCGCTAACCAAGGTGATGTTCGTGTTTGGAGGATTCGTGGCTGACGGTTGATGGACCTGCCTCTTCTTCTTCAACTTCGTGATTTCGTATGGCATTCCGTCCTCCGGCACCACGGTTTTGTCGCGAAAAAAGCAATCCATGCACGCAGAGAAGTCGAAGTAGTTATTTTTCCGCCCCGCATGAGCATCCGGCTGAAACCAGGAGTGCAAGTCCCATGTTGGTGGGGACCATTCTGACTTTTTCTCAGAAAAGAGAGAAAACACCATGTTGGGCAGATCTACTTAAGCGATTCGGCGGAAAGTGAGAAGTTTAGTTGTTTCCAAAAGTGAGGTAAATTTACTTAGTTACTTTTTTAAAGGGTGAATGCACTAGTGGCAGTTAAGCTGAGCGCTTTTTCCTGTTGATTTTCCTTGGGAAGAGGGCCGAAAAGACAATAAATACGTCAGAACTAGAAAGTTTCGGCATGTGAAAAGACAAGAAACGAACTCCCTGCAGCACAAAGAAGAACGAAATATGTGTTGCAAGAACGACACAAGAGTACGAAAACAGCATGATTTTTGCTGAACGAAACGCAGGAGTAAGAACGAGTTGACGAGAACTGGCACCCGGCTTGGGAATGACAACTACGATTGTTGGACGGTACAGGATATCTCATCTACACTGTACGAAGCTGTGTGGACGAGATGAAGTACAACTACAGTGCTTGATATCTAGAACTAAACACCCTACAAATTTCAAGCTTCATCTGTCCGCGGAGGAAGAAAAAGGTCCACGCTTCCACGTCCTGTCTGCTGGTCTTTTTGATTTTTGGTTTTCGGTATCTTTTTGGATTTCAGGGGAAAGGTATTTCGTTCACGGGTGGGATTCGGATCAGGAAGGGGTAGCAGGGGTAGCCGTTTTAACATTATTCAAAATTTACCTTCGCAATTACTTTTACTCCTTTTTCGAAAACATTGAATTGGATATTGACGCTATTGACCATGAATGTGTGTTTATGCTTGCGGTTGAATGTGTACTTGACCATGAATGTGTGTTTGTGATTGCAATCGAATGTGTAGAGGAAAAAAAAAATCTTGCCGTTCCAGACGGTTCTGCAACTTGTAAATGCGTATGAGAATATGACATTTGAAATGATGGAAAAAACTGCAACAGATCATCCGAAAAAGGTAGCTTCTTTCAGCGTATTGAAATTGCATTTCAAACTCAACGTGGTAGCTTCACCATCGTCGTTTACATGAAAATGATCTACAAAAAATTATTGCGAAACGCGTGACTCTCATTTTGCCGTGGTAGTTTACTGAAAGTTGATAACATTGGCCGAGACTTTAACTCAACAAGAAAGATGAAAACGTGATCATGGAAAAAAACTTATTATTGTACACGGATTTTTCTGCAGCGAATTTTTGGTGGTATGCCCCCGTCTAGTCCCGTCATGAGGTGGACCACAGCGCCTGAATTGCTTCTTCTGGCTGTAACGGAAAGAAATGCCGGCTCAACCATCACCGCGCGACGACAAAATCTACTTGTAGCTTCTCGCCTTTTTTCGTTCGATCTCTTCTATCAGCGGCTTGCAGTGGTCATAACTTTTTCGCACAGATTCTAGGAATTGCGTGAAGATGCCGAAGAAGTCCTTGTAGTCACGCTTCTTGTCTAGAAAGTACTCCTGTGTTGCCGCAAAATCTTTTTCCACCTCTTGGTTTTTTTTCACCAGCGCTTCGCACTGAGGTAAAGCTTCGGTTTCGAAGAAGTGCTTGCTGGCTGCCAGCCCCGAGATACTCACACTATCACCTGCCGCACCGAAGCCACGTGCTACTTCTTTTTTGTTGATAAACGCTAGCCGGCTTTCCACCTCGGCCTTGAGCAGTGCAGCTCGCCGCGCCATTTCAACCGCACCCATCCCTGCGGCAACTTTTACCAACTGGATTTTTCCCTCCGCACACACCCTCCGGCAGTCCGTGTGATTCTGCGCCATCACAATGAGGTCCACTAAATTTCTTGCCGGCGGCAGGTCTCCTTTTTTGGGTCCGTGCTCTGCGAAAAATCGCGGGACGTCGCTCAGGACACCGCCGTTGGTGGGCTTGACAGCTTCCAGCTTTGCGTTTGCCAAAATGTCCAGGCCGAAGCCATCGGCTCGCTCCCTCGCTTTCGCCCCTACGTTGAGCGCATTGCCAATCTGGACGATGGCTTGCAGGAGTTTCGCCACAGCTTTATCTCCACGGACCCACCGGCTCGCGTCCTCGACTAGTTGCAAGTGGCTGGCGATTTCGGTCCTTTTTATGTCAAACTCGAGCAGCAACATCCACACGCCGAGCCGTTCCCGGAGCTCGTCGATCTCGAAGAGATCCAAGCAAAACCGCTCAACACTCCGAATCTTCAGCGTTTGCCCTTGCTTTGCCGCCTCCTCCTGGTTTTTCTTCAGGCTTTGCCGAAGCTCCGTCATGCGCTCCTCTGTCGGAATAAGCTTTTTCAGCGCCTCAAGTTGTTCCAGGTTCATCCCCTCCAGGGTCCTCATCGCCTCACCCAGCGCTTCCCGCCCCTCTGGTAGGTTGCGCTTGCCCACCCCGATTCGCATAACTTCGTCTTTGGAGAAAAACTCGAACCTGCGCACTGCGCTCTCTGGTCTCTCCGCAAAAGAGGACGTGACTGGGTTTTTCGTCGCACAACTCGTACTCGAGAGGTCAGCCTTCTCGTCAACAGCCGCCTGCTCGCTGGCCTTGTTCGTGCTCTTCATCCCACCTGTGGCAGTAGAGAACATATCTTGTATTGTGTCCGCTGAAATTTCTTGTTGAACGACTGTATCCCAGACGGTGGCCGCTTTTGTCTCGCTCTTGCCACCACCTTCGTCTACTTCCACGGGCAAGTACTTGGCGTCATAAAACAAACTGACAGTCGTTCCCCTCCGGTTGAGCGCTGGTTTGCGAAATTTTCTTTCCGTCTTTTTCCCCGGGAGGTGTCGTCCCCCTTTTCCCGCAGGTGCGGCTGCTCCTTTGCCACCGACGGTCGGCCCTTTGCCCTTTCCTTTGCCCGCAATGGGTCCGGCGCACTTGCCTTTCCCCTTACTGCCAACCGACGGCTTTGTCGCGTTCTTTTCGGACTCAATTTTTCCTTCCTTCGCTTCAAGTTCAACCAGCTTTCCGCGCACTTCAGCTCCTTTTTTCTGTTCAGCAGTGGCCGCATAATTCTTACTACCCGACAGGCAAGATGTAGCTCCGCAAGCGTTCTCCGGCGTAGTGGCATCTGCTCGCGGCAACACTTCCCAGGAGGAGATGGTGCTGCGGGCAAGCAACCGGATCGTGGACGTGGTGTGTGTGGTGGACTCGTTCTTCGCCTCAGGCAAAATTGTAACATCCGAACAGCAGCTTCGCCCCAGCCGGCGCGAAGTAAACCCGGCCGCAGAAACACCCTCTGACTCAGTATCTGACATAGAGCCGCCGCTCTCGTGGTCTAATGAAGCACCACTCGTAGACCCAGTGTCCTTCGATTGCGGGGCTTTTTCCACAGTGTGGCTTTTCAATTTCTGCTTTAATAGCAGCTCCACCTTCATAGCCGAAACAAGCACTTTTCGACGCAATTTAGTCACGTCTTCAAGGAGCTTCTGGTTGACTACCTCCTTCGCCACCACCAGGTTCTCCAGGACTTTACACTTATACCCCCAAGCCTCTTCCTCCTCTTTCCCGACCCAACTACTATATTCGATCGACATCTTCTCTTTCTTGTTTCAGGTTCTAAAATTGCAATGACGCAGCTGCAAATGCTCGCGACGATGGTGTTCTTTTTACCGTAGCAAGAAAGTGAAAGTGTGAAAATTTGGTTTTATGTAAATAGTTTCCTGATTTAGATAAATTCAATCATGTGATAATTATCAATAGGACGACGCACAAGAAGGATTCTATTAGCATACTACATGCTCCAATGACGGACGAGGAAGAAAATGTGTACGAAGGAATGCATGGTGTCTGCACGAGCAAGAGCGAACGAAAACGCAACAAAAGAACGATGAACGGATGACTATCTTAGCCACGAAGAACGACTACGACGAGGATGAAGTTAACATATCCATCCCACAAGTTTTGCGAGTGCACTTTGAACATGAAGAAGCACGACGAAAACGATAAGCCCACAGCAAGGTCATACTTGTAACATGCGAACGATCTGTTTGTTCTTGGCAAGGATGAGCCTTCTAGCCATGATGATTATGCTGAATACAACTCGACAAATTCTCCAGAGCAGCGGACCGCAAGAAGCAGGCGGAGAGCTAAAATTGCAACTCGTTGCGACATGACAATCCGAAGAAACAACATCGAAAATCTCGGGTGATCAGTTCAGGGTGTACAACCAGACAGAAAAAAACAAATACTGCAACATGGAGTCTACTGTGCGTGTGCGTGTATGCGAGTACGAAAATGGTGTGTATGCTGTGGTGATTTCACTTCTTCTAGGAAAAATGATACAAACAGGGTGAAGTAGAGGAAAAGGCAGGCTCTCCAGATCAGCACTTTCACCTGGTAAGAAGCTGCGGCTTTGGTTAAACCATAGAATTGCATGAGGTCTGGCGGAGTACTTCTACCCTCGGACACAATTTCGCTGCCTGGCATCTTCATCTGAAACATTTCACCCGCCGCGGCATCTTTGCCCGTGCCTGTTGTTGGTTTTAGATTTGAAATTTTTCTTTTTTTAGGGTGCGATTGAGACTTCTCGTGTCGACTGCGGGCATACCACGGCTCAGCAAACATAGGAGAAAAAACCAAAAGAAATCGCGAAAAGTACCTTTATCCCACAGCAACGCTGGTGGCTGCTGCCGCAAAGGACTGCATTGCATCCACGGACAGGGAACAGAATGAGAAACGCTGGCGACGAGCGCGTAAGCTTCGAAGTGTGGCTTGCTGCAGACCATGAGTGAGATAATTGTCGTCAGAGAAAAAAATCCACCGCTCCACTGGCACTGCTGCATGATCACGACGATGATTACAACGCTTTGCCCGTTCGTAGAAATACGCAGGAACCAGGAGGAAATTTGGAACCAGTGTGCAGCTGGCAGGGACACTGTACCGGGAGCAGGCCGCTCATCGTTCGTCTCGGAAAATGCCCAATCCGGACAGTAGTCGTCGTTCTCACCTGTGATGTTGATTTTGAATATGAAAAAGCGGGATCGATTCCTTCAATAAGTCTCTTCTTTGAAAGTGCAACCGAGACGCAAATGAACCAAGAAAATAAACAGAAGGCGAATAGTACCCATCTCCTCATGCACGTCCTCTGAGTCCGACATGTCGAAAATGAACACCTCCTTCATTTCCTTGCTCTCCGCCTTCATCAGTAGTCCTAAAAGGCCAGGCGCTTCGGTCTCATCCTGTCCTGCGATACGGAATTCCTGCACCATCCTGGAGAAGCAGAAGTTCAAGTTTTTACTGTTAAATGAAATTTACATTACTGGTATACTGATGATGACTCGTATGCTGAAAAATTACGTAGTTGAAATTCGCGGTTAGTTAAGTTGCTTGTTCTGAATTAGTTACTTGTGAAGTGGAAATTTGTATCAGTTGGTAGATTCTGCTTGGCGTGGTGGAAATTTATGAGAAAACGTCGTGTGTGAAGACTTATCCACATAGCAGCAACTACAGCCATCATTCCAATAAACATATGAGTGGTAACTTTATCTTCGACACCTTGAAAAGCACGATGCGGACGATTAACGATTCGTACGAAAAGTAGTGCTGACCCAGTCGTTGGGCATTTACCGAGCGGACGACACTTTTGAAGCACGAATTTGAACAACCTGATCTTTTTCAATTTGTACGAACAAAGCGAAGATGGACGCTAAGACGACGAAGATGGTACGATGCGCAGTTATAGAGACGGTTCAACTTTACCAAAAGATTAAAGCTTTAGGCAAACGAACGAACACAAGCCCGCAAGAAGACATGATAGAAGAAATCTTTCAACAACGAACTCGCTTCTGTTGAAGCTGTTCCACCAAGAAAGAAATTCCAAGATATCAAGCCTCTACTGCAAATTCATCTGCACAAACTACACAATGTCATCCGGAGGACGCTTACAGCAGGATCAACAACATGGCTAAAATGATATCCCGCTTCACTTCATGCAAAACCCGACCGCATCAAAATGACGCATCAAGCAACAACGCAAACAAAAACAGGGGCTTGCACATAGTTCACGTCTGCTGCACAAAACTCGTATTTGGCGTGGGTACCGCATAAAAAAAGTGTAGCCCAGCTGTCGCTTTCGTTGAAGTAGAGGATTACACGTGCTTATTACAGAATGAGTTTGTTCGAAAAGCCCATAACCAGGGAATTTATCTTTTTGCGAATCTCAAAAACTTCTTGTCCTCGCTTTATTTGAACTAGTTTTTCAGACTCGAATGTAGCCTGAAAAAAAAGCCTCGTGTTATTTTTCCTATGTATTTTCGTTTCAACTCGCCTGGGTTGAAATGAAGTTGAAAAAAACACTACTTACGCAGAGACGTAGGAGAAAACCTGGTCCAAGTTTCTTGTTGTGTTTAACTATTACTTGTTTCCTTTGCTAGTGCTTCTCGCTACAAAGTGTATGAAAATCAGCAGCTCTAGCAGAATGAGACAATAAACACTAGTGGACCGCAAATCGATAGAAGTGAAGCTGCGCTCCCCTACGAAAGTAGGAACGACTGGCCGTCTCCCGAAATCGCTTGCAGCATCTTCTTTTCCAAAATTTCCGGGGTGGAGTATTGCGGCATCTTCAGGTAATTCGCACAGGTCATCACGGAAGGCAGAAAGAGGTCCGGACTCGACTCCTCCTTTTTCACCACCTGCAGCTGCGGCTTCAAGCCCGCGAACCCTCCCACGGGCAAAGAGTGCGCGCCCGTGACGAAGGAAAGAAACAGTTTTCGTTTCTCGAAGGAGAGCTCCGTGAGAAAGGTGAGCAGGTCAGCGTAGGTACTGGACTCCCTTGTAAACCCGTGCGCGGGTATAATGTGCTTGGTCAGGTGCTCCAGCGTCCAAAATTCGTTGTCGCGGCTGCTGGCGCCCACGATCAGCTGAGAGAGCTCGTGCTCGCTGAAAATCCGCAGGGACTCCACCGTGTGAATGGTCAGAAAGGCTTGCCGAAACTCCAGGATAACCTGTCGGATCGACCCGTACAACACGTGGTAGGCAACGAGGGAAATGTACTCGGACAGGTTGGCCTGCGGAGATTTGGATAATTTTCGTTGCAATTCATATTCAAACAAAAAAGGCCATTACCTTTTACAACAAAACAAAAAAATGAAGCTGAGCTGTGGATTAAATTTCCCTTTGCGAAGTTGTACAGTGATGAGAAGCCGCAAACGATGCATGTGCTTTTAGTTTGAAAATGTTCCCTACTAGCGTGCTATTCGCGACCTAAAACAGACGACTTCGCATTGGGGCGGCGAAAGGTAAAAGCTTCGTAACGCTCCTACTTTCACGATGACCAGCTGGCATGAAGATGATTGCATAAACAAACAAAAACAGCCGCCGATTCGGTCAGAGAACTTTAACGCGCACGGGATGGCGGGTCACCGAGCAAAACCGAATCCCACTTCCAGGATGTGGTCTTTCACGTGGGACGCGGATTCGTCCTAGCAAGCCTTTTTAAATCCAAATCCTTTTGCGCGGGTATGGCGTGGGTGTCTAGTATCATACACCTTCAAATTTGCGCGCGATATGGCAGGCGTTCAAGCTAGCGCAGAGCTTGGGACGATTGCGCTCTGGTGCGGCGGGCACGCTGAAAATTTCTACTCGCACAAACGGCCGAATCTACAGCGTAAACTTCGTGGCGAAACTATGCAAACCGCACCTGCCGTATACTCTTCATTCGTAATTAGCAGAAAACCACGTGAATCCAATCGCGGAAGTAATTCTTTAGGAAAACAACATGGCAATGCGAATCTCACGATAGCATAGGTGGAAATGCAAGAACGCACGCGGGCTCCAGCAGCCTGAAGGCGCGTAAACAACATGCGTCATGCTTCAGCTACTCTATCAACATGATTGCTAAAACAGCATGCATGGCTGATCTGACAAGCATGACGGATGCAGAAGTCTTCCCGGTCGTGATGGCATGATAGATCCATTTTCAACCTGACCCGCCGTTTAAAGTACAAAACTGATCTTGTGTACAAAGTATGTCAATACCTTCGTCACCAAACGGTCTTCGCCGGCGTCGCATAGGGAATAGCATTCATACCCAGGTAAAACAAACGTCAGCTCCAGATCCTCCAGATCGTCCTCGTTCAGGATGCGCAGTTTGTTCAGCGATTCAAAGAGTTCCAGGTCGATCAATCGTAGGTCGCTAGTGGAAAACATGGAAGGCTCGTTTGCCGTGGACTTCACCATACGCCAAAAAAGCGGATGCAGTGGCAGGTCGAGCAAACGCTGGTCTAGGAGCGCCTTCCCTACCAGCTGACCAAGCAGTTTGAAGTACGAAAGCGCCACTTGCTTATCATCGTGGGCCGCGAGCGGGTTCGGGAACAGGTACGGGGAAGAATGCGCCGTGCGGAACAGATTGGTCTTTACTGCGTAGCTTCGCTTGGCGTTGGAGGACGAAGCCGGCTGCGATTGCCCCTGACTCGGCTGGGATTGCGTGGTAGGCGGGGGACGGACGTTATCTGATAAAGAAGAAGATTCAATGTGACGCAATTCCACGCCGGCTGGCTACATCGAACTCGATGATTTTTTACATTGTCAACATAGTATTACTGCAAGTCGCATTGATACACGGCAACCCTCTCCATACCCTCCTGTGTAAACTTTCCCACGATGCTGCGGTGTGCGCTACCCATAACGGACTCATTCGCTTCTCGCTTTTTGCTTTCAAGTATCTAGAAATGTTCATCTGCCAGCATTGATATTGGCTTAGAAGTCCGTTATGAGTAGCGCACACCACAGCATCGTGGGATAGTTTACGCAGGATGGTATGAAGGCGGTTGGGGTTGCCGTGTATAATGAATGCGAGTTGCATTAATATTGTCTAGAAACCTCGAAATCAATATTGGCTCAGAAGTCCGTTATGTGTAGCGCACACCACAGCATCGTGGGCAAGTTTACGCAGGATGGTATGGAGGCGGTTGCCGTATATGAATGCGAGTCGCATTAATATTGTCTAGAAACCTTGATGAAAGCAAAAAGAGGGAAGCGAAAGACTACCGGGATCGCTATCCATGGGCAGAATTGCGGCGTTGCTGTTCCCATGCCTGCTTGTCGTTACTGGCTGCTTCAAGAGCTCCACCACGGTGCTGTAGAATTCCAGCGTCGGCCCGCTTCCTGTGCCAACTTCGTTGGAAAACTCGACTTCCAGAATCGCCGGAGACATGCTGTAAAGCGACATCAGCTTGATCGCGGAGTCCAGCATTCGATGCCGCTGTATTCTCACCTTCTGCCGCGGAATCGGGGCAAGGATCCGGTTATTGTTGCTATTGCTGGTGTTATTGTTATTGCTCTGCTGGCTCGTGCGGTTCTGGGCGTAATTCAACGCTCGAGACAAACCTGTGGTATGAGGTAGCTGTCTTTTTTGTACTTCATTGCGTCCTTTTCCTGAACTGCTGCACTCTGACGCACGCACGCTGCATTCTTGCACGCGTGGTCAAACACAAGCGCCTTCACAGAACGCATGACTTATTCTCAATCAGCGTGGTCAAACCTGGACTGTTCAAGAGCACGCATACTGCATTTCTGCGCAACGTGGTCAAACACGAGCTGCACTGAAGCACGTATGCTGCATCCTACAGCACACATGCTACTGCACCACGATGCACGCATGCTTTTATCTTTTTAAATAGTGTGGTCAAACACGGGCAGCTCCTTCATTGCAATCACAATGCATGCATGTTTCTCCGGAACTGCAAACAAAACAAAGGACGGCGCGGCAATGCCAGTTGACGCGCTACTGCGCGGCCTCAACACCACGGCGTTCCGCATGATACATGCGGGTGCGCATGAGGTCACCAAAGGTATCAATTTTCCGAAGAAATCTAAAGGAACACAAGGTAAGATCTCAAAAGAACAAACGCAGCACAATTACCTAAGCACATGCCCTGGTGAAGGGCCTTCTTGGCCGGCTTGGAGAACAGGAAATTATTCCGGTTCGCTACTACCATGAGCCATTTCGCGCAACACCGACTAGCGACCGACACCGGATCGTGCAGCTGCTTCAAGGCGTGCGTCGTCAAGCAATCCGATTCGAGCTTTTCCAGGAAGTGCACGTTCGTGTTGAACAGATTCTGCACGCTCAGCCCATTGGTCGATTCCCACACCTGCATCACCGCGAGTCGCTCGTAGTACTCTCCAATGTGGTACAGAATAGCGAGGAACTCGAGGAGCGACCGCAACTTCGCGTCGGGAACGATGATTTGCTCAAACTCCGGTAACATAGACGAAGCCTGCTCTTGTTGTGCGTACTGGTTTATTGCTCCCACTGCATCGGACGTCGCAACTAATCCGGCGGCTGTTCCGGCGGGTGTAGAGCCTGAGGAGAGATGACTAGAAGCACCCAGCTGGTTTTGCATTTCCGCCTCCGTCAAGCCCGTATTCGCGAAAATGAGGCGACGTTGTTGTAGCTGTAAACTGTTGCTTTCCAAGGCGGAAGCCGCACCAGAGTTGAACGAACTGGTCTTCGTGCTCGAGATGAATCCGGATTTCTGTTTAGCCACACTCTCGAAAGATCCAAGCGCGGAGGAGGAGGACGATGCACTCGGCACACTCGGTAACTCGTCGGAAAACTGTTGCATCAACTTGGCACTGCTAGATGCAGAGCTCGAAGAGGAGTGCTGTTTGTAGAAATTTTCCGCGCTACTCGCTGCCGCCTTCGAAGAGGACGAAGCGGCTCCTTGTTTCTCCTTAGCGGCCCCACTACTCGAAGAGGATGTACTCACCTTGACCGGCACGGAGAACTTTTCCACCTTGCAAATCGCATCGCGGCTCATGGATTTGAGCGACAAATGCGAGAACCGGATCAGCAGCGCCAGCCGGTCGAGCTCCGACTCGCACACAAACGGCTCCCCGTAGCTGGGCACGTCGCGATCGATCTTGTGCGAGAGTTTGTGCTTGTCTTTCGAACTCGAAGTTGCACCCGCATGATCTCGGTGCGCTTTGGTCGCGGCTGCAGCGGTTTTCCCCGTGTAGGCCAGGAGGGAGTCCGCGGACGACATCGCTGGAACTTTTTCTTTGGCTGCTGACGCGCCGGAGGCCGAGTCTGTTCTATTATCCTTGCCAAATGTGCTAGCAGCAGCAGCACCGGCCGCTGCGGCGCTGGACGACGTCGCGCTCGACCCAAACAGCGCTGCACTCACATTCGCGTCGTACGAAGCTAGAGCAGCTTTCGCCTCTGCCGACGAGTCGCCACCCAGTGCTGGCTTCTTCGTGTCAACATTGTCATCTTTTTTACCCCCTTCGTTGGCACTATTTCCTTCCAGCCAGTCGGCTTTTAAGCTGGCAAAGCTGCTTGATGCGGAGGAGGATAGTGTGGAAAGCAGCGGCTTACTGGTCTGCAGCGACTTTTCCGCGATCGCGGCGTGGTGCTCCGCCCCGAAGGTCTTCAAAAACGCAGCGCTCGAACTGCTCGTCGTAGCGCCAAACGTGCCGGCGCTCGCCTTCGGCTGCGCGAAACCCATTTCCGGACTACTTCCGCTGTCGAGAGCGGTCGCGGGCGGGCTGTTCATGCGGTTGGCATCGGACTCGGAGAGGGGGGATTTCTGCAGAAACGCCGCGTACAAATTCCCCTCGCTGTCCTCCTTCTTCAACTGCTTTGCGGCCGCGCCTTTCTTCGAGTTGTCTTTCGCACCGCCCTTCTTCGCCTTGCTTCCACCGGTCTGCGCCGTGGCGGACGTGTTGTGCGTAGCGGGGTCGAAGGGCGCGAGCGTGAGCCCCGTCGGGTTCTTCGCAGCAGCAGTGGTGGCGAAGGCCGCCGAGCTGAACTGCGGGTCGGGTAGGTGGATCGTAGAAGAAGCGGCAGCTGCTGCCTTCAGAAGCTCCTGTTTGATCAGCTCTTCCTTCGCGCTTGAGCCCGGGCGGTCGTCGTCTGCAGAAGTGTCTGTTTTTTTCTCCGCGGTCACGATTTCGTAGTACAGAACCGTTCCCCAGGTACTGTTTGGGTTGCTCTTCTCCATGAAGCTGCTCGCGGCAAAGACGCAATCTTTTCCGCTGACGCAAAACCGGTCGAACTCACCCAGCTTGCCGCCGAGATTTGGAATCGTGAAAATCGTCGGCGCATCCTTGATGCGCATTTTCGCCATCTGCGTGTTGGTCAGAAGCGCTGCGGAACTACGTGTTTGCGCATTTATTTCAGCGCCACCCGCGGTATCTGCCTCTGCGGCTTCCGCGGCTAGTTCCCCAATCCTGCGGAACTTCTCCGGCCGGGAGACGCCCTGGGCCAAGAACACATCCGCCTGGTACGGGTATATCGCGGGGTCATTTTTGGTGTTGCTTCCGGCACTATTTGACGTGCTGGCTACAGACACCTTCTTCGTCAGGCTTGCTTCCGTCAGTGCACGAACAATGCTCATATCCGACTGCAACTCCTCCCCATTGGCATTGTAAACAATGACCTGCTTGTCTGTACCGGTCCCAGCAATACCACCGTACGAATGGCTCCCGCCCAGGTGCCGGTCCCGCACATAGTCGATGATGCTGCCAACGTGGGCCAATGGCTCGACCAATAGCATCTCCGCCTTGTCGCGATTTGCCCTGTCCCGCTCGCGTTCAGCCTCATACGCGGCCGCGAAAATAGACTTGGCAGAAGTGGCGGACGGCTTAGAAGTAGAACTGGCATCCAGTAACGCGGACCCAGCCGTCTTTGCGTCTGCGGAAGTTTTCATCTCTGCAGAAGTTTTGTCTCCCGGCGCACCAGCAGCGGCAACAGTTTCCTTGTTGTCTTCCTTCTCATCTTCGTCTTTCGCAACAGTAGCTGGGGAAGCCACCGCTAAAGCAGTTTTGTCTTTCGCCGCAGCAGCCTCTTTCTCCGTTTTCTCTGGCTTCGCACACATCAAGCGAATTTTCACGGGCTTCGACAGTTGCTTCACATTCTCAGACAACAGAGAGAAAGACTCGCACCCGGCGATCGGGCGCAGGTGGGGCGGTAACGGGTTGCTGCTCGGTTTCGCCACCTGCCGCGAGGCTCCGCCGTAGCCCGAGCCGCCGAACAAACCGAAGCTGGAGCCACCCCCGTAGTACGACGCGGACCCACTGGCGGACGAGAACGCGGACTCTAACGCGTCTTCCAAGGCGCCGTACTTCTGCAGCAGCCTGGAATGCAGCTCCGGCGGCAACTTTCCGGACAGGTGCGACAAAAAATCCGTCTCCGCGCGCGACGCCGTTGCCGCTCCCCCTGCTCCGGTCGCGGCCAGAGCACTGCTGGCAGCCGCGGAAGACTGTCCCGTAGCCGTGGTCTTCCCGGCCGGAGCTGCACTTCCGCTACTACCAGCGGCATTGCTGGCAAGGATTTCCAGCAATGCGGTGGGCGGCTTGGAGGGGAACAGGTGGATGGGCAGAGTTTCCACCAGATTCGGCGTCAAATTGTTCAAGCACAGCGCGAAAAATCGCTTGAGCTGCAGCAACGCGGTTTCGGACGATGACACTGCAGTGGTTGCGTTCCCGGTCGAGGAAGTGGACACGTGATTTTTTTCGAACACGTTCTGCAAAAACAGTCGTAGCTTCGCCATGTGCTCCGCCATGTAGGACGAGGATTTGTCGCTGCTGTTCAACACGATCGTCCCATTATCTTGAACCCCGCCCCCGAAAAATGCAGCGCCCCCGCCGGACGCAGCAGATGTGAACTGGTTGCTGTCAAATTGCAAGATGGGCAACAGTTTCGGCAGAATCACTTCCAAAATCTCGTTGGCCACAATCTCGTTCTCCGCGATCGCGGATCCCAAGCCCCGGAAGGCTTTCTCGTACTCGCCGGCGTCCAGCAGGCCAGCGATGATCATGGCGGCGCAGTTGTTCAGGTGATTCGCCGCGATTTTCATCGAAGACAAGTCTTGCACCGCTCCAGTGGCCGTCGAGGTAGCGGAAACCGTAAAAGTCAGAATGTTCGTCGATACCAGCTGGATCAGGTCGCGGAGGGTTGACGGCGGCGCCATCTGGAGTTCCGCATCCAGGAGGCCGCGGTCAGAAGCAGATGAACTACTGGACTGTAATTTTGCGTAGTTCTCCTGCACGACACTGAAAATCCCGCTGCGCAGTAACTGCTCGATTTTTTCCGGTGCGGAGCCGGGAGAAGAGTAGAGCGCTGTTGCTTGCTGGATTTCAGACCCAGATTCGTTTTTTTTCTCCTTTGTGGGTGTGATATACAGCGCTTCCACGAGAATCAGCCAAGCGAGGTAGCTTGACTCCGACGAGGTGCTGTACAGCTGCATCACGTCGATATTCTTCTGCAAATACAGCCCAAAGTGATCTCTCTGTTCTCCTACTTGATGTTCCCCTGCCGCCTCATTCGCTTTCGCGCTGTACAGCAAAACAATCGGCAACAGGCAATTCCAGCTCATCGCGCGTGTCACCGCAGAGCCCGCGGAAGCGTGCAACGCCAACACATCCGGCAAGACCGCCTCGGAGAGCTTTTTCAGGTTCGCAAACCCGTTCTCCGTGAAAAAATCGATCCGCCGCTGCTGCTTCGACCGCACGATCTGAAACTCAACTCGCCGGACATCTTGCCCGGTACTGTTTTTTTCCTCTAAACCTCCCG
>JACKZZ010020637.1_pt1 | contig 43254 bp, 46 predicted proteins | sample 8027871 | NCBI WGS metagenome assembly JACKZZ01 (sample SAMN15724774, study PRJNA655200) | protist metagenome | isolation source: fluorescence activated cell sorting (FACS) single amplified genomes of... | place: USA: West Boothbay Harbor, Gulf of Maine | collected 2000-07-19
CAATATTGCACTAGAAAACATAAAATTATATGGGGTCCAAACGATAAATGGAATGAATTTGTACATCGAGTCAATTGGTTATAGTCTTACCAAATCATTTTTTCTTTTTCTTGTAAGTTTTTTCTTTCAAACCCATTCAGAATATTGTCAATGATTTCACGATAAAAGTGACGAAATTTTCCTCTATTTTTTCTCATGTCTTCGAGCGTAAACCATTTTATTTCCTGTTTTTCGTGCATAGTGGTATTATTTAGCTCTACGTTTTTTTTGTATTTATTTAGAAACCTAACCTGGTTGTTGAAGTAGATGGGTAGATTTTTATCATATTCGATTGGAACAATAAAGGTTGTATATTGGTTCGCAACAACAATCTTTACATCTTTATCAAAAAGTTTCGCTATATCTTGTTTTGTTCCAAGAAACCCTGCAATTTCTTCGGAGCATTCTCTAATGGCTGCATTTTTAACACTTTCTCCAGTCTCTCTGCCTCCGCCAAAATCTGCCCAACCCCGAGCTGATTCGTTTGGTCTATTACGTTCTTTTCCAAATAAGAAATACATTTTGCCGTTGTGATGGGCGATTGGTAGAATTCCTGCTCCTCCCATTTTCTACTATGTGAAGAAAAAATAGATACTAAGTGTTCTATGATTGTTGATTAAGGGAATAATCAAATTTTTTTTCTCAACAGATAGGGGAAAATACACATTTCATTTTCTCGAAAGCCACGCATTCTGTTGAAAAAATGAAATTAAAAATATTGGGTTGTGGATGCAAATATGTAAAATAAAATGTACGCGTGTGAACTGGCTAGTACGCGATTTAACCATCAAACTTATGGAGAAAATATGGCTTACAGAACAAATGACGAACCTATTTACGCATCTCCCATGCAAATGGGAGAAAAGTATCCAATTGACCGCCCGATATATGTGGTGGAGATGAATAATGAAATAAATGAGGTGGTTGGTATAGGTCTTATTTACAATCGGATACACTTTGATGAGCGACATCATATACATTCTGACCCCAATTACAACCGGTATATATACAAGGGAAAGTATTGGATAAATCGTGAGCAAATCCCGGGTGGTCTCTTAACTGATTTGGAAAATGTACTGTTTCGTGGTTTATCTCATCAAAAAAGAATATCTGGTATTTCGGTTATAACCAAAAAATTGTTAGATAGATGGAATTTGGATCTAAATAAAATGAAAAAGAAAGTAAGACGATGTTTTATCAATGTTCATTATCGAGATGATACATGTACTGGTACCCAACGCATAATTCCCATAAAACGAGTTAAGAGTTGAGATTTCACCTTTTTAGATTTTTAACCCCCAAAACACACTGGTGTACTTACGAATTTAATCCCTACACACTTGAATACCATTCTTTGTCGACTGTTTCAGTTAATACTCCCCCATTTGCATATACGATTTCTTGTTTTCCCAGAATAAGATGATATATGTCGTACCGGTTTTCGTTATTGAGTGGTACAAAATCTTTATGCACAAACGCAGGGAGTCTGTACATTCCATGAAGATTACATGTTTCACCCAATACCTTTATTGTTGCACTTTGTGCGTAGTCTGGAAGTTCCTCTACAACCAATGAATGTCCTCCAGTTACATATAGATCGGATGTTAGTTGTGGGTGCATTTCTTTTGCAAGTTTAAATATTTTGTTAATTGGTTGCCTAACATCATTTACAATAAATGTTTTAATGATGTATAACACTTTTTTCGGTCCATTAGTGTGCGTAATAACCGTGTCACCAACATTAATATTTTCAATTGGAATATATTTATTGTCAGCAAGTTTATCGGCACAAAGTTTATCGGCACAAAGTTTATCGGCACAAAGAATCGTCGTCCCTTTTACGAAGCAAACTGGTATTATTTGTGTGGAATTGTTTATGAACAAATCGTGTAGAAATACATCAGCCACTGCAAATTTAATGTTTGCGTAATCTCTGTTGCTTTCGTTTATCACATCATCTTCAACCCCATATGAGATATTGGTATATAACCCAGATGAAGCATTAACCCCGTTTACTCCGATAAAATGCGCAAGGTTTGTGTCTGTTCCAGAATATACCGGGTTAATACAATAATTAGTTACACCCGGAGATGTTGATGATATGCTACATTTGTTTCCACTAACAATAGTTCTTGAATCCCATGCGCCTCCCAAAATGCGTAAAACCAAGTATACATTTGGCATTGCTGTTAAATCGGGAAGTTGTATATCAAAATAATCTCCCACTGCTTGCTCTTTACAGTTTGCCATTGCAACGAAATACCGAATGTTTTCAGTTGTTGTTATTTTGGGAACAAATGCATATAGTAGGCTGTTGGAATTGGTAGTTGTTCCCCCTAAATACATTATTCGTATTTTGCTGTATGTACAAAATAGCGTTGGTCCACTACTACTACCTGTAAGGGCTAAATTTGTTCCATATTTCCGCACCAAATGAATGTATCCATGTGACATAAATCCAGTGTTATAGAGAGGACCAGATGATATGGTTGATGGAGTACCCGGAACAGTTGTATCAACAACCAAATCATCAATAATTGCTTTTTGTGAGTTAATTACGTTGACGTGAAAAGATGTCTGTCGTGATGTTTGTTGCATGTGTCCCGTGGTAGTGTTATTAACAATAAAATCTGCTATATTTAATGCCATTACCTGAACAATGATTATATAGTGATATAGTATAATTTAATATTATGGCAGCAGAAGATGCATTTAATAGGTTGAGAGTGTCAAACCCAGTTACTACATTTGATTATTATGCGTCTCCCTTTTCAACAACTGTTGCATCCAAAATAGATGCGGGTGATTGGGTAACAGCGGGGGATGGTGGAACAATTGAGTACGACTCGGGAAATTTTATTTCTCTGCCTACTAATGGTGGAAGCACGTATTCAATTCGAACAACCAAGCGCCCGATGATTTATCAACCCGGTAAGAGTAGATTATTTTACATGAGCGGGGTAATGCTTACGACCACTGGTGTGGCAACAGATGCCTACATGGGAGCATTTAATGTGGATAGTTCAACTCCTCCAAATATAACCGAGGGTCATTATTTTCATACGGATGGCGCTGTTTTGTATTTTGGCGAAACCACGCAAAGTGGTGAAACTCTTGCGGCACAACCAGGTTGGAATATAGATGTATTTGATGGTAGTGGTCCATCCGGAAAAACATTGGTAACATCTGATTTAGCCAAAACAATGCTATTGGTTTTTGATCAAGAGTGGCTTGGTGTGGGGCGTATTCGGTGTGGGTTTATCATTGATGGTGTGACTTATTATTGTCATGAATTTGTTCACCGAAATCTGACTGTTCAGTATACCAAAACCCCGATGGTGCGTATGTGTTATTATAGTACTGGTGCAATTAATACAATGAAGCAGATGTGCTGTACGTGTATTTCTGAGGGAGGTTATTACCCATCGGGACTGCACAATTCTGTTTCAACAAAGAATGCACTGATAGCATTAAATGCAAACGAAGCTTTGCCGACAATTTTGTTGGCGATGCGTATCCAAAGTGGTTTTTCCAATGGGATGTTTAATCCATTGGCTGTGTCGATATTTGCAAACGGTTCGACAAATAAGCAGGGGTACTATGAGGTGCAAATGGTGTCCAGTAACGGACCTATTGGTGGGTCGTCATCAGAGTCACTAACTTATTCGGCCGTACCAAATAGCATAGTAGAGATTGCTCAGGGCAACGTAAGTGGAAGTCCTATAACCCTATCATCGGACGGGTATGTTGTAAAATCTGGATTTGTAGATACAAAATCTAGCCTTGGTGTGAATTTTCATGATTATGATACGCTGTTAAGTCGATCCATCTTTACACAATATGATACGTTATATGTAGTTGGGTATTTAACTGTAAATGGTACCATGTCTGTCGCAGTAAATTTTTCTGAGCATATTTAAAATTGTTAAGATCTGTTTCTTTTTCTTTTAATTATATTATTAATATAATTAAAAAATGTCCTATACAAGAATTCCTGCAGAAGTAACAAAAATGCTGGTTATATCTGATGGAAAAAAAACAATGCGAAAGTAAATGCAGCACAACAGTTAAATGTTCACGCAGTTACTAATTCACCGTTGCAGTACGAAAGTGATGCTAATGGAAATTCATATGCTTGGTGCAGTGGTTCTGTTTTCACAAGTGGTGGACCAACCGATTCAATTTTGGTTGTAAAGAACACATCAAATAGTAGTAATTTGCATATTGACAAAATTTTGGTATCTAGTAGTACTATTGAATCATTCAATATTCGTGTTGCAACAATTGACAGTCCAACTGGTACGAGTGTAAGGCCAGTGAATCTTAATACTCAGAGTGTTAATGTTGTTGATGTTGTTTCTGTGCATACTGAAACAACAAATAATGAATCTGGTGATTTATTGGCGACACTTTTTGTGGGTGCGAACGCTCCATTTGTATTTAAAACAGATGGATTGTTTTTAGGAAAAAATCGTGTTGTAACAGTGACAAGTAATACATCCGCAGTAGCATCCGTTACCATTATGGGGCATTATAAAAACCCTAATATTTAATAATCACTTCGAATGTCTTTTCCTTTGGGGAATCTTGGTACACCATCCCTTGTATATTCGAAAAATTTCACTGTTAGAAAGCGTGTGATAAATGTGGATGCATGATTAAATAATTTTATTCTGTGTTCTCGTGTTCCCACTGGTTCAACCGAGAATTCTTTTCCATTTGTGGTTATGCATTCCCATATAACGCATCCTTTGTCGTCACCAGAACCTTCATGAAACCCAGTTATTCTGAATTCTTCTTCTTTAAATTTTTTGAATTTTTGAAGGTCTTTACTTCTTTTGTCAATTTCGTATTTGGATGTGACGTTTCGGAGCATAATTCCCTCATATCCCAATGCAACATATTCGTTATGTTTTTCCTCAATAACATTGGGATGGTTGATTGTTTGAGTTAGAACCTGTATTACAGGTGGATTTGCAACTACATTTCTTATAAGATTGTATCTGTCAATGAATGGTGCTTCTAGGTTGTTTTTATCTATACAGTCATATACGCAATATTTAAGCTTTTCTATGTGTTCTTTTTGTGCATTGGTTATTTTTTTTGTATCCTTTAACCGTACAATGCCCGATATAACTTCAAATGGCAGATCATGTGTGTATAGTTCTCCGTCTAAGCATACGTGAGGTGTGGCTGTTAATATGCGCCCTATTTCAGTACGTATGTTATCCATAAAATGAAGTGGTACTCCTTTTCTGGATTCCATAATAACGCTTCCATTATTATCTAGGTATGCCATGCACCTAATTCCGTCCAGTTTTGGTTGCACATAGCATGGGAATTGTATGTTTTTTCCCCTTTTTCCAATAGATTCAAATGTGAATGTGTGTGCGAGCATGGGCCTAACAACTGTGGTTGTTAGTATATTATTTTTGTTGGGTATGTATCCGTCCTTGTCTCTTTTGTTGATATATTTCCTTGTTGCATCTTGAATGGCCTGTTGCACAAGTGTTTTATTGCCCTTTGGAATGGTTATTTCTTTTTTGTGTGTTATAATTTTCCCACCCTCTTCGCCATGGCTTGATATTTCGAATACTTTATCATTTTCTTCGATGACATTTATGTTCCACACATACAATTTGTTAGCAGACGTTGTTTTGTAAAGTGTGTCGAACTCCATAATAACATTATTTGATTAAAAAATTGCTGATAGTACGAAAGCGAAATGCAAAAAAATTACATGACAATCGTGAAGAACAAAATATACATTTACTAGAAAAGTACACAGGAAGTGGAGGAAAAAATAGTAAATCAAAAATTAAAAGATCTAAAAGAAAAACTCGAAAACGCACCTTAAGAGCAGTGTAATGATTATTTGTCGTGTATGACATTTGTGACGAAACAAGTTGAAAATGAGGCGATTGTGTTAATGTTTTTCCCTGAAATAACAATTTCTGATAGTACGATTTGAAAAATGAAATTGTTATTACCATGCTTTGAAATGATAATTAACACTATGAGTATGACACAAACTATTTTAGTTCGCGTGACTGTCGTGAATGGTGATATATATCATCACTCCGATGACTTTCTCGAGAAAGTATTAAAATTTGCTAATATTTCAGAAGAAAATATACAGTTGAACCGCGTTATATCAAGGCGCGCTGATATGAGTCATGGTTATTATATTATAAATAAAGATTCATATATCGACATGTTAATTAAAGAAACATCTGAATCGTATTTTGGTCGTATTTTGGATGCGACTAATGGGACGTATATTATGGATAACGGTAATATATCGTGTACACTTATTGCTAGAATATAATAAAAAGAATAAAAGTATGTATCATATTGTAATCATGGACATGAACATTGACGACTATACAAATGATGAAATGTTACAGATTTTGGGGTTGTCAGGAGATGCGACCGATGATGAGATAGAAGAACGTGTTGACTTATATATTGAAAAATTTGTTAACACTCCCCAAAAGCAAAACTTTTTTATTCAGATGAAAAATGAATTATTGGGAGAAGAAGACCTGGCAGAACAAACTGATATGTGGAACAACAATGAGGTGTTGCAACAATCGGATGCGATTCAATCGGCTAAGATAACAGATCGTGTGCAAAAAGTGGACATTTATGATAATGGTCATTTACCCATGAAGCGCGAGCAATTGGGTGTTAATAATACTGTTAGTGTTCCTGTTGCCCAAGATACATTAAATCCCAATTTGAAGAATATTACAACACGTATTGTTAATTTGGATAGTCAATTTCGTGGTACAACAGGTGTTTCTGCTACTGATTATACCCTCGATTTATCGGATACATTGTCGAATGTGGTATCACTTCGTCTCTATTCAATCCAAATCCCGAATACATGGTACGTGATTGATACGCAATACGGTAATACATGTTTTTGGGTGATAAATAACGGTAATACGTTTGAGGTGTCCATTGAACCTGGAAATTATCAACCGGATACATTTGTTAGTGCTATTAATAGTGCGTTGTGTGCCTCGGGTTTTTCTAACCCATTGGAGCCAACTTGGTGTAATACTGGATTTGGTGGAATTCAGCCCGTAACATATAGTACAATAACTGGAAAATTGACTATTTCATTGGCAGGATATTTGGACCCCAATGGAGATGTAATAGTGGGCATTCCCCCAAATACCGTATTTGATAGCGAATCAGATGCATATTTTTTATTTTTCGATTATAGTGGTTCGTTAACATGTTCAGCTTCATGTGATGTTAGAACATACGATAGTACCTTGGGGTGGGTGGCTGGGTTTCGGTCTCCGATTGTTCCTGTGTTTCAATCACCTGGAAGCACGGGTGTGTCTGTGGTAAGTTTATTTGGGTCAAAATATTTTATTGTGGTGTTAGATGATTATAACCAGAATCATATTAATAATGGTTTGGTAACAATAACAAATCTGGACAATCGTTTAAACGTCCCAACGTATGCGCGTGTTCCTCATAATTGCACGTTATCGGGTAATTCTGGGTTAATAACAGTGGATGAATTAAATCAAATGGGAAATTCTCCGAATGGGGATTTTAAGTTGGATTTGGATGTAGGTAATGAAGTTTTTCCAACCGCTCCTCGAACGTTAACTCAGGCGCAGATATATACTGCGAATGAGATAATAAAGAATCGTTCCAATACACTTACTTATCGTAGTACCGCACCTACATGCTCAGATACGTTTGCCATAATTCCAATAAAGTATAGTGGTCCATTGGGTTCAATGTATACTGAGTTTGGTGGTACTATGCAAGATAATAAGCGTGTGTATTTTGGACCGGTAGATATTGACAAAATGCATTTAAAGTTGGTGGATGATAAGGGTTTTACTGTGAATTTGCATGGCGCTAATTGGTCGTTAACATTAATAACTGAAAATTTGTATCAGTATTAAGATGTATCAAAAAAATGAAATAATATTTTGGTGGAGGAGGATATGTATTACTATGCTGAAAAATGACTGAAATTGTAAACGAAATTGTTGACGAAATTTTGGATACTGTGTGTTTCCATGACACTATGTTGCTCCGAGAGGAAGTGAACGAGCAAGCGCGGAAGGATGAAGAAGAGGAGCGCGATCAGAGCGCCTCGTCTGCTACCGAGTCGATGCAGCAGTTAGTTGGCTCTCTTCAGGAGCATGCCGCTGCTGTGCATGGCAACAATGACAATGACGACGACGAACTTGTGTGTGCGATTTGCATAGAGTCACTGGACAGAACTGATACCAATTATATAACAACACCGTGCAATCACAAATTTCACGCTACCTGTTTCTTGCAAAATGTCGCATATAATGGCACCAATTGTCCTATATGTCGGCATAAGTTGATAGATGAGCCTAGGGAGGATTCTAGTGATGACGAAACAGAAGATGATGATGATGATGATGATGATACCGAGTATGAGACCTTCCACGAGAGTTATTCTTTGCAGGGGATGACATGGATGTTTATGCGCCATGATTCTGATCCGGAAGTGAGAGCCTCACTGTCTCTCCCTTTGACGGAAGATGAGAGTTTTGTTGAAGAGCATGGTGGTGTGATTGATGAAGATGATTCATTTATAGATGGTTCTGGCGATATTCCTGCCGAATACCCCGATCCGACAACTATTGTGGATTATTTGCGTGAGCGGAATGTAACGTATGATGATTTGGTGACATCATTGCTTCTAACAAATTGGATTGAACAATATGAGGATCATGCACCTTATAGAAATGTTGAAAGTCGTGTATATGGAATGATGTTAAGATGTGTCAATAATAATGTAAATAATTATATAGAAGAGCACGAGCAGTTACATGAAGAAGATATTGCCAACAGGGATCCTTATTAATGTGGTGGACGTGTAAAAATAAGAAAAATAAGAAAATGTTGTGTTATATTAAACAAATGTCTCTTTTGGAAAAAGGTGTGATAGAAAATGTGCTTCCGGTGTTTGTAACTTTTGTACTTATTGCAAAAGTGGTATTTATTATTTTTTCTGTGTTTATATTTACTTCAAAATCAAGGCGTCCTGTGAATGACAAATGGGTTGTTTTTGCTCGTAAAGTAAAGGATATAGCAGAATCTATTTTTACATTTTGCACCGCGTTTATTTTGGTTGTTATTTTTAATCCCTGGGCGAATAATGTGCGCTACATAACACCTAAACTTAAAACATTATTTTACACGTTTGGTATTGTTACTATTGGTGTGGTATTTAGTGGGGGGTGAATCCAATGTTGTGTCAAACATTTGTTGTGCTGTGAGTCGGTTTTTAAAATCTATTTGAATTGTCTTTTGTGTGTTAAATATAGGTGCATATATTAGCCCGAGTGCATAAATGTCCCATGTGTTCATATATTTTGTTAGGTGTTCAATTGTATCTTGAATATCTTTTTGAATAAAGGTTGAGTAAATACTCGTACATTCTTTGATTCTTGATTCGAATTCTATGTGTGAGAATTGTGGTGGATGGTGCATTGAAATGTCATTAATAATGGTATTAATTATATTTTTCGTGACAAATGTTTTCCCGAGTGTTTTCATTTGCATAAGGTATGTGATAACATGGACTTCTGGGGGTAGGTGTGTATTTTCTGGTCTGTATTCCCAAAGTGTGTTATTGAAATGTCGTATAATTGGTGTGTCTTCGTGTATCCCAATGTTTTCAATTTTGATATTATAGTGCACCACATCAATGTTACTGAGATGTATAAGGGCGCGTAATAAGTGCATATAATTTCGTATATTCTGTGAAAAGGACTGTTGTGTACTGAGTGTTGTTAGTGGCGTATGTTTGAAAGAAAAAAGTATGGTGTTAATGTTTTTATTTAATGGATAAACATAGCGTGTTGATGAATCGATGTTATTGCACGCGGATGTTGTGTTAAAATCTGTAAACAGTTCAAAAAAATCATTATGGTCCTCTTTGATTTCTTCAAAATGTTTTTTAATTGTTTGGGTGATTGTTATAAATCTTTCTGTGGCACTGTTTTTTTTTTCAAGTAAATAAGATGGAGTGTTCATATTGGATGGTTTATTATTGTATTTATACTATTTGTATGTTAGATGTCGTCAAAGTCAAAATCTCCGTCCCCGCCTCCGTCTCCTTCATCATTGTCGAGAGTTAGTTCTGCAACTGGTATGGCTGGTGCAACTGTTCGGTTTCTTTCGATTTCTGCGTCGGTGCTGAATATGATGTCATCCAGCGCAGTATTGTTAGACGCAATAATTTTGGAAGATTGGTCGTTATTAATAAGAACAGACCAATTTTCATCAACCGAGTCGCGCAGGCGCTCTTTTTCGGTGCTATTATATACTTCAAGTATATCACAGTGTTCAATCTTGCCTTTTGAAGAAGTACTTTGATATTCGCGCAATCCGACGAGAACCCATGTACCCAGTGATATCAAATTGTCATGTTTTCCTCTTCCTGAAAATTTTCTCCTGATATGTCCCAAGCGTGTAATGTTAGATGTGTCGACGCACATAAACATATTATTTCCGTTCATTTTGGTAACTATTGCGTATAGTTCACGTGGATCATTTGCTACTCTTAAGAATGTGGATGCTTTAGATGACGTGTGCTTGCGCGCCATTTTTTTCCCCTTGTTGCCTCCTTTTTTATTGATAACCATTTTGCTTTTTTGCTTATGTGTGGTACTTGGTGTTGGCTATTTTTCTTTTTCATTTTTTATTTCATTGAAAACACGTACACATGAATATTGTTAGCATAACTGCTATTATCGTCGCCTTCTCTTGGATTTTTGCGTGTTTTTCCTCTTTCGGGTGCATCGCTTCGTGCCACGGAAATAGTTATCCCAATCAAGGAATATACTGTCCCTACAACACCATGCCTCTCAGTGATGTGATAGGTTGTAAGTGGAAAAAAATATTAGTACAAATATGCTATGGATAGCAAAATTTCGTCACGTATTTTTGATTATTTTATTGATGCATTTTTTCTTTTTATTTTGCACAGAGTGAATGCGGTGCTCCATGGTAGAACGCCCATTCAACCGTTCCATCTCAAATCTAAACACAAAAACCTGTTTTTTTTGTCCAATTCTGTGACAGCGCGCAATGGCTTGTTGTTCAACATAAGGATTCCAGTTCCGACTCAGGAAGTATATTTCACTATAATGCTCTTGCAAATTCAATCCTTCACAACCCGATTGAATTTGAATGATTAACACTTTAGTTTTTTCGTCTTTTTCTTCCTTTTCCTTTTCCTTTTTTTCCTTTTTTTCCTTTTTTTCTTTATATATTTCCACGCAAAGGTCGTCGTTTTTGCGTAAAAGTGTTGCCAATATGTCAATTTCTTTCCTAAATGTACAAAATACCAGTTTTCCTCTTTTGTTATGCAGGTTATTTACAATATGTCGGGCTACGCAGCGTATTTTATGCACAAATGTTTTCCCGGGTGTTTTCCCGGGTGCTATTAACTCTGGCGAAATACACACTTGCCTTGCCCTTATAAGCGCAACTAGCATCTCCCCCGGCCCACCTGCATGGTCAATGCGTTCGTGTGTTTCATGTGCAAGTTTTTTTTCTAGAAAAGGCCATGTTATGTTTATGGTTTGAGATACAACGGATTTCATTTCACTGTTAATAACGTCAGATTTTTTGCGCCTTAGAAAGTGTTTTTTCATTAGCGTGTGTTGGAGATCCTTTTTTTTTCGGAGTTCATTTTTGTTTATTCCGATTATAGAATACAAATTGTACATATCTTTTGCACTATTTTGGAAGGGGGTTCCCGACACTAGCCATTTAACATCTGCCTTTAAAAATAGGGCAGCCCTGTGCATTAATGTTTTACTGTTACGTAGATGGTGTGCTTCGTCAAAAACAGCTCTTCCCCATTTTATTTGGTTCAATATGCTATTTGGTTTTTTCATTTCGCTTGCCAATACACCGTATGTAGTAATAATAACAAGAATGTGCTTTTTTAGATATTCTTTGAAAATGCGTAGTGGGGTAAGATTGGATCTTTTGGGTCCATGATAAACTAGCACTTGAAGATGTGCAAGTCGTTTCAATGCATCTTTCCATTGTTGTAAGAGTATTGAAGGTACGACAATAAGTGTATTTTTTTTTACATTGGTCATTATTACACATATTAGCATGATTGTTTTCCCAAGTCCCATTTCATCTGCAAGTATACCTCCTCCGATATTTTCACCATTTTTGTCATTTTGTTTTTCATTTTCAATGCACCATTCAACTCCATCGCGTTGGTATTGTTTAGCAATGAGATTTGCGTTGCGAATGAACTGGTCGTAGCAAGATGCAAACATTTTTTGTCAAATTATCAAAAGATTTATATGGTCATGGTGAAAAATACCCCAAAAATTTCATTTTTTATTTACGAAAAAAAAACTGAACAACCATGTCTCCAAGCGCAGTGGCGTCGCCCCAGTAAAACCACTTGCCGTCTCTGGTGAAAGGGTATAAATGTATTGTAGTATTAAAGAATACATGAGTAACAAAAAAAAGTACGTCGCGTATAGGGGGGAGAGCAAGGGGTTTAAATATAAAGAAGAACTATTCCCAAATTTATGCGATAACCCGATAATAAGCAAGTGTACAGAAGCAGCAGAGAGTACATATGTCGATACTGCATCTAAAGAAGCAGTTAATGATAATGACGCGGAGGAAGAGAAAGAAAAGATGAAGAATGGGTGGATTTATTACATGCAAAAGGATAATAAATTGGAAGTAGTTGATAAGTTTATTGTTCCTAATGTGCCCCCTTTGTCACTTAGTCCTCTAATACGCAAGTGGGATAACGATCGCGAAACGTACAATAGGATGTATGGTACAGCAGACCATTTTTGGGAAGAAATGGTTGTGCCATATGACGACGACGATGATGATGACGATGTGGACGATTATGATAATGGATTTCAATGAGTTGTTGTTGGTTATAATTTATGTCATTTATTTAGATGACATCAACTTCAAAACCATCTTTTGTGTACTTGTTGGTATCCAATACTGGAAGTACATATGTAGGTGCTACTGTTGATCTTGACAGGCGATTACGTCAGCATAATGGTGAAATAAAAGGAGGTGCAAGAATAACATCGAGGCGCGACTCTTGGCGACGCCATTGCTATGTTTCAGGGTTTCCCACGTGGAAGGCTGCTCTTCAATTTGAATGGCGATGGAAACAATTGACTCGAAAAATCAAAAAGAATAGAGCCGAATTGGTTGCGGTAAATGCGGTAAATTTTCCATTAGAGCGTCGGTTATGCGCATTGACGGATTTACTTGCATTGGAAAGGTCAACGTGCAATGCTATTCCGTATTCGGAGTGGGATGCATTCCCAGAAGTAATTTTTTCCAACGTCGTTGAAACGGTATAAGTATAAATATAACAATAATAAAAGGTCCGTAAATGGATAAACAGTATGCAATTAAAGTAAAAAATCATATACAAACCCATTTTTCAGTTGCATCTGATGAGGACAAGAAAAAAATATTCGATTTAGTTATTGATGTTAATTCATTTGATGAAGAATATTATTCGCATAAATACCCTTATTTGGGTACGCCCGGAGAGCAGAACTGGCACGCAGGGCGGCATTGGATAATGCACGGTATTTTTGAAGGAAAATTGTGCAGCAAAAAACACGAGAAATTGTGTAAAGATATAGTGCAAAAATACCTGAAAATCCATTTGGAGCGTCGTGATGTAGGGGGTGTTCCTGGCAAAACAGTAATAAATGTTCTCACACGCACATCTAGTGATTTTTTTAATATGGCGATAATTGCAGACATGTTGGAGAAACAAAATTATCCTTTTTTGAGGAATATTATCTCTTATGACAATTCTGACTATGCTAACTGTATTAATTTATCTCGAATAAAAAATAGCGAAATGGTACGGGTATTTCCCAAGAAGAAAATAAATTATTTTTATAATTTGTATTGTAATACCCTTCTTTCTACAGTAAAGGAAGGGTGGGTTATGTTTCTAGATGATGATGATGAATTGGTTCGAAATGATACAATACGGCATATTATGCATATTGTGTCTTATTGCAATAATGATGATTTATTAATATTTCATAATTACCGAGATGATAAAATAATACAGATTCACGACCGTGTATCACCTAAAATAGGTGAAGTGTGTATATCCAGTTTTGTTTTTCACTCTTCTGCTAAAAATCTTTCTTGGTTTACGGATAAATCACATGGTGATTTCGATTTCTTCAAAAGGTTATTTAGAAGATTAAAACCACGTTTTTTTGATTTTCCAACTGTGAAAATAAATCATTGGACATAATCCAACATTTATGGTACTAACAAGAATTCTCTTAATTCTTTTATTTGCTGGTGTAGATCGGGTATATTAAAATATTGATTAGCGTCGAAAACGGTTGAAATTGTTTTATCGATATTTTGTTCAGATGTTGTTTTTGTTATTGTTATATTTAAATCATATATTTCGTTAATCATAGAAACAAGTTCATATTTTGATACTGACCTTGGGCTAAAAATATGTCTAACGCCTTTCCAGTAATAATTGTGTTGAATGATTTCGTCGATTACTTGCGCAAGTTTTAAACACGTTACTCCATTCCATAGATGATCAGCAAATCCATTGATACTTTTTCCTGTATTTTTTTTTACCCATTCCAATAGCGAACGTTTATGACAGAGTTCTTCGCCTATAATTGATGTGCGAATAATTGTTGTATTGTCGCAACATTCTCCCAATGATTTTGAAATGCCATAATCATTTGTTTCATCGTGAGTTGAATTTTCTGTGTAATTTCCGCTGTTTTCTCCTTTTCCGGAAAATACACAATCCGTGGTTATGTGAATTAATTTAGCCCCGATATGGTTGCATACATTGCTCAACATAATGGGAAAAATAGAGTTAATTTCAAAATATGTGCGGGTATCTAATGTTCGTTGGTTGCTTGATTGTGGTATAACCCCAGCACAGTTAATAACGATATCGTTGTCCCCGATGTTGTTTTCAGAAAGTAACAGAGAAATTGCCTGAAAGTTTGCTGTTTTTAAATCCAAATCTTTGCGAGTAAAAGAAATAACGTCATATGTGTTAGCCAATTGATTTTTTACATATCTTCCCAGCATTCCGTTCGCACCCCAAATGGCTATTTTTTGTTTATTTTGAGACATTTAAATAATAAATATGTTTAAATGTTTCGGAACAGACGAATTCTTACAAAAGGTTTAAGCCAGTCAAATATTTTTTTAATTCACCTGCATTTAGAGGGTTTATGGTACTATTATAATCAATTGGTTCTCCGTTATTAGAAAAGTTAATGTATGGTGGCCGTATGTACATATATCCATCTAGTCCTTTTTGCACTCTCATTGATTGGGTTTCGTTGATGAGTGACTCTAACATTTTTTCTCCTGGGCGTAATATACCATTAACAATAGGTTTATTGTATATATCTGAAAATATCTTCAATAAATCTTTGATGTTGCATGATACTAGTCGTGGTATAACAACATCTCCTGACGTTGCGCACAGCAATGCGTGATTTATAAGTGCAACACTTTGTGAAAGTGTCATAACAAATCGGGTCATACGTGGATCGGTTAATGTGAAATGCTTTACATCAGAATTTTGTCCCATTTTGTGAAGCATTGGTATAATACTTCCTCTCGAATTGAGAACATTTCCATATCTCACACATACAAATTTCACACTCTTAATATATTTTGCCTTTTCAATCATTAGGCATTCGGAAGCAGCTTTTGCCATTCCATAAATATTAACCGGGCTGCATGCTTTGTCTGTACTAACAAAACAAACTGATTTAAGATTTGATAAAAGTTTCAGGTTATTTTCTATTTCATCCAAAACATTTTTTGTTCCAAGTAAATTTGTATTTAGGCATTCGTTAGTTTCATATTCGCATTTATCAATATGTTTTAAAGCTGCTGCCATAATAATTATATCAAAATTGTGACGAACAATAGTCTGTTTAATTTTTTCTCTATCTCCGATATTTCCAATTATGAAATGAAGATTAGAAGGACGGTTGTAATCAACTTCCATTGTCCAATGTTTGCATTCATCTCTTGAATATAAATAAATATCATTGTTTTTTTCTGGGGGTAAATAACATTGAGTTAATTCATTACCCAGGGAACCAGTTCCGCCAATAATCAATATTTTTGAGTTAGTTATTTCTTTGTCCATACCTCCGTTATTTACAGTATAAGTGCTATTAAAATGAACAAAATCCAACGCATAGTAATTTCCCATATAAAACGGTTCTTTGTTGCCACAGACAGCGACACTTATTTGGCTTTATTTTGCAGAAATTCAGATAGTTTTTTAACCACAAGTTCTGCAGTATTACCATTTCCTAACCATTGTGTATCCATAATAAATTTACCCTCAAATACATTTTCAAGATATATGAAGGAGTTTTCAGCAGACTGTTGCCATTTGTTTTCATTGACATTTATCATTTGACTGCATTTATATTCAAGTGATTGTGGACGTTCTGTAAAATCTCTGGGAACTATCACTGGTGTTCCAAATAGTGCCGGTTCTTCCTGACCAGTTCCGCTATCGGAAATAATAAATTTAGAGTGATACACGGTATCTAGATACCGTTTATACCCCATTAAATCGACCAATTCTACTGACCCCATATCAATGTTGTTAGTTTCAAGTGCAGCACAGGTAGCTTTAAAGCGAAGCATTTTAACTGGAAGTCCAAATTTAGATGCACATAAATTAGCATATGCAATAATATTGCGCAATCTTTCCGGATATTTAAAGTTTTCGGAGCGATGAATATCTACCAAAATCATTTCATTACGCTTAATTTCAGTGGGAATAAATGGACGAGCTACTTCTAAAATTGTATTTCCTACCACGTGAACATTTTCACGGATATTTTCATTTGCCAAAAATTGCTTGTATGCTTCATGATATACAAAAAGAATGTTACTACAATGGTCGCAGGTTGTACGATTAATTTCCTCCAACATACGCTTATCAAAAGATCGCATTCCCGCCTCAATGTGTCCCACAACATATCCTTCTTTTCTTAAGGGAAGTGCTGCACATACGGTGTTTGCATCTCCTAAAAACATAATAATGTCTGGCTTCAAATTATTATTTTTAATTAGGTCCACAATGGCAACAGATAGGTATCCTAATTGGTGGTAGTGAGTACCACCACACTTTCCAGCGTTGAGAACATAATCGGGAGTGCGAATATTTAACTCTTTGAAAAATACATCTGAAAGTAATGTATCATAGTGTTGGCCTGTATGAACTAAAATGTGATTAAATTCTTCGTCAAATTTTTTAAATATGGCACTCATGCGAATAAAATCTGGACGAATACCACTAACAGTCATTACCGTTTTTTTCGCATTACTACGGTATACTGCTTCGTCAGTTGAAGAGGTGTTGGTGGTTGGAGAACTCATTATTCTAATATATCATTATTGTTTTTATATACGTTTCGTTTCTGTTCGTTATAATAATTATCCTTATAAAAATTTCTTTAATAATGAAATTGTGATAAAAAAAAAAGAATTTGTTTTGATTTGGATAATACACTTGTGTCTTTCCCTACTATTATAAATGATTATACATCTGTAAAACCAATCCAAAAAAATATTGATTTTTTAAAATATTTAAAACGCTTTGGAAATACTATTATTATCTACACTGCCAGAAGAATGAAAACACATGATGGAAGCTTATGAATGGGAATCATTTCTATATGTTTCTAATAAAAACAGACATTTTAACTGCACTACTACATTAATCACGGTAAGCAAGAAAATATGTGTATTAACGCAGAATCGTCTAATGCACATAACGTTAATTTAAAAAATTATATACCTCTGGCAACACTAGTGTTTTCTACCGCTGGTCGATTTACGTGACTGTTGGTTCTGGTGACAGTGGTTCAGGTGGGTGGTGATATTTTTTTTCTGTAATTTAGTGGATTTTCAAATGGAACAAGATTTAAATTTAAATCTAATATATTTTTATTGATATTTGATATATCTTTTTTTGATCCTGAACAATCTTTTATTGAGTCTGATTGCAACTGTAAATATTTATTTGAATTTATTATATCATATTGTATTTTTGTTATATTTTTTGTAAATATTTCATGCTCATATCCATATTTGCTGTCAAGTATTGGTATATATCCTTTATTTAAAACAATATATTTTGTTAAAGAATAAAAGCATCCAGAATATGCATGATTCAGTGAATAAATATTATTGTTAATATTATTTGTGTGCGTATTAAATATATCTAGTGGATAATATGCAAGATGATGCAATTTGTAGTTTATCATATTTTGTATGTAAATATTTAAAATATCCGAATCTTTGATTACGATGTCATCATCACAACAAAATATGTAATCACAATTCTTTTCGAGAAGTAATTCTATTCCTATATTTGTTGAAAATGATATTCCATAATTTTTATTTAAATTAAATATATTAATTTTTTCATTGCAATTATTTATTATTTCTTTTAAATCATCTGTCGCACAACAATCAATAATGCCATAAATCACCAAATTATCATAATTATCAATAAGCATATCGAGAGACTTTAAAAAATTTTGAATAATGTTCAGTCTATTTTTACTTGCGTGATTATTTATAAATATTTTAAAACACAATCCTATTTTATAATTTTTAGTCACAAATTCTTCATTTGTGTCAATACATTTAACAATGTTATGTTGTGGATTGCAATAAATTATATTATCTATTTTAATTTTTTCATAAATATTTTTATTTTTTTTTACTAAATTTGTAAAATTTTCATCCAAATGTTGATCATCTGATCCTGACTTGTGAAATTGATGAATTCCAAAATATTCTTCTGAGTTTATTGTTTTTATTTTTAGTACTTTTGATATCCTATTAAGAAAATCGTCATCATCATACCATAATCCGTCTTTAAATTCGTTACAAAATCCTCCAATTTTTTTGAGTTTATCATATTTTAGACATGAAAGAAAATGAAGATTTCTTGGATTATATTTATAATGATTATACCAACCTTTCCAATCTTGTACGATATTTTTTCTATAAAAAATATTTGAATCATTGCATTGTAAATTATTATCTAATCCATGTGTTACAAAATGATCATATAACTCATCGTCATTAAATTTATTTAATTCTGGATATTTATTTTTATAATAAATTGGATCAAAATCAAAATCGTTGATATTTATTTTTGAAACAAAATTTTCATAATAATTATTTTCAATCTTATATATTTTTTCATTGTAATCAAAACTTGGAGACAGAAATACTGGATATGTCAAATAATGATCATTTATATCCACATCATTTATTAAATTATGTATAATATCACCACAATGATATATTTCTGGATTTTGTATTATTACATATTCTGTTTCTTCTGAAATATTATTGATTGCTTCATTGTATGGAATCACTGGATTTATCCAATCCTTTTTTAATATTTGAATATGTTTTATTTTGAAATCAAATTTATAAATTTCACTGAATAATTTCTCATTATCATTGCTCTTATCATCAACTAAAATTACTTCAATATTGTATTTAAAAGAATATAATTTGTTGAATTGTTTTAAGGTCTCTATTGTTTGTTCTTTTCTATTAAACATACTAATTATAATTGTCACTAACGCATTTTTGTTTTTATAGTATTTATTGACAAATTTATCCATATAACATTTTATCTCAAAATTGTTTGACACCATTTTTTTTTCTAAATTTATTGCATATTTTTTTGATTGGTCTGCTCCATTAAACCAATGTATTCCCACATTATTTAAAGGTAATTTATTTTCTTTTTTAATTAAAAATTCATCAATTTCATTCCATGCCCATGGTAAATAGTAATCTTCATCACAAATTTTAATATTGTTATCTATTTTATAAATATCATCATCATCAGAAAATAATTTTTTAATCATTCTTGCGCCAATGCATTGATAATCTTTATCAGAATAATATTTTTCGCAATTTTCTAACAAATATTTGAAAAATAAAGATGATTCTTTAGATAAAAATAATCCAACTGGATAATAATTAACATATTCTGATGTTTTTTTATTTTCAATGTCAATATAATCTTTACATCTGAAAATTACACAATTTTCTTCATAATTCATTTTATCTTCAATGCATGCAGTGTACATAATGTCAAAATCACTCCATAATCCTCCATGTTCATGTAATATATAATATCTAAAATAATCACTCTTTATCACTTCTGATATTTCATTACTAAAACCAATTTTATCCAAACATATTTCTTTAAATTGTATGTTTTCAATTTCACTTAATTTTTTATAATAGCAATTTTCATTATACTGTGTTTTTTGTTCATTTGTCTCCCAACGTATTATGTCGCATTTTTTTTCGGGTGTGTAAATAATTATTTTCCAATGTTTATGATACTGATTGAAACTCACAACAGTTAAATAATTTAGATAACTCATGTTACTTCCATCCCAATATAAATACAACAATTTGGGATAATTAAATTTTTTGGTTTCATGATATTTTTTAATTTCTTCAAGTAAAGCCTTATTTTTTAACCATTTTATTTTTATTGTACACGTGTCATCGTTTAAATCTATATTAAATGAATCATTTCTTTTGTGAAATTGATGTAAAACAAAACATTCGTCTGTATTTATAATTTTAATATTTAATTTTAAATTATGTTTTATTGCTAACAAAAATTCATCGTCGTCAAAACAATATCCTTCTGCAAATTTATTATCAAATCCACCAATTAAATCTAATTTATCTTTATATAGTGCTGAACAAAAATGATATCCAACATTTCTGTTTGGTTCAGTTGGATGATTGTACCAATTTAGTCCAATTATATTTTTATTTTTTGTCATAAAATCATTATTTTCAATTAATTCATTAATATTTTCATGTGATAACATTTCATTTGTAATGTCTTCATTATTTGCAGTAAAACAACTGTAACTATAATAATCTTGTTTTTTTAAATTATTTAATGTGTACTCAATAATATTTCCAACATGATAACATTCTGGATTTTGAATTATTATTATTTCTCCAGTTGCTTCTTTAAATCCAATATTGTATGCACTGCACGGATTAATTCGATCTCCTTTTTCTTCTTTTGTAATATATATTAAGTTTATTGGGAAATTATATTTTAAGGTTGATTTTTCAAATCTATTTTCATCATTACTATTATCGTCAACAATGATAACTTCAAAATTATATTTTCCAGCATATTGCTTTTCAAATCCATCAAGTGTTACCAATGTTTGTTGTCTTCTATTATAAAATGCCATCACTATTGATATTTTTTTACCGTTCAACACAGTAGAAGTGACCGACTGACGCTCGTTGATAACCTCCGTGGTGACAGGGATATCCTGAGTCTCATTGACAACATCAGACTCAGCCACTACGGTCTGCACCTCGGAAACTACCGGAGAAATATCATATACTTTTTCTTGATTTACGCCCGTTTTTTCCACATATTCATCACCAATATAATTTATGTTTGGTATTTTATTTTCTTTGCATTTCTTTTCAAAAATTATTTTATTTTTCTGTTTCAATTTGTGTTGTATATTATCCGAATATGCACATTTTTGATGAAATTGATGTACTCCGAAAACATTATTTGGGTTAATAATACGAATTTCACTAACAAGTTTTGATAAACGAATAACAAAATCATCATCATCATAATCAATCCCATTTGAAAAGTCCTCATCAAACCCCCCTACTTCAAACATTTTTTTTCTTGATATTGCTGATAAAAAATGAAATCCTCTGTCATTATGTGTTGGATGACTTAACCATCCTTTCCATTTGACTGCCATTTTGAAATCACAATATATACCACTTTCGTTGCATTTCAAACCTTTTGACTTTCCAATTGTATTCCAATGCTTTAATGCTTCCCAATGAGACAAATGTGTTAGACCATATTTACGTACATAATACTCACCGTTAAATGCAAACATAGAATAATCAGTATTTTTAACAAAATTTTTTATTTTTTCATCACTATTACTCGCAAATAAAATATTACTATTAAAATTAGGTGAATTAAAAACAGAAAATACGACATAGTTTTGAGGTGTTAAATTATTTATAACGGTTTCAAAAATATTTCCGACATGAATTATTTCAGCATTTTGTAAAATAATAATATCCCCAGTACTTGCTCGAATCCCTTTATTATAGGCAATACATGGATTAACCCACGTTTTTGTTTTTTTTGGTATATTAATTATATTAATTGGAAAATTATATGATAAAAAAAGTTTCTTAGTAAGGGGTATGTCACTACCATCATCTACTATAATTACTTCGAAATTATACTTACTAACATATGTTAATAAAGAATTTAAAGTATTAAATAATTGTTCCTGACGATTAAAATGTGTTATAATAACTGAAAATTTTGTTTCATTTGTATATATAATAGTATCTATGCAATCAAAATTCTTGATAAGTTTCCCTTTAATTAAAGAATGAGCATCTGATTCATTTAACGACATACAACGGTCCTCAAACCTACCATGTTTATTATAATGATCGATTGCTGATGTATATGTTGAAATACCCTTATTTACTAAATCATCATTTAGACTTAAATATTCACCCCACTTAAACATAATATAAATAAGCACATTATTATTTTTAATATGACGCACCGTTTATAGGAATCTTTTAGGAAAAACGCCGTTTAAAGCCTTGCATAGTGCGTTTATGGTCGCTTAATATAATTTATAACACCACTTAAATATCGTACGCTGTTTGCAGCGTTAAACAAAAACTAAAATCCATGCTATTAAGATTAACTATGCGTCCGTATTCATCTAACAATTGTACCTGCATTTTACCCAAATTAACCGGACCATAATATCGTCTTATAGACGATACGGTCGGGTTGTTAGTACTTACCGTTACCGCATCTACTGTATTTGCAATATTTTCTCGTGGAATATTCACTTTTGCTAATATGTTGCGATTCATAACAGATGATGTAAATGCAGCATAAAAATTGTTAGATGAACTGGTATTGAAATCATCTACAACTAAATACATATATTTTGGACCACTTATAGAAATAGGTCCTTCTGATATGTACTCTGTTTCGTCTGTATATACTGCACGACGAAACCCAAGCATCCAACCAAAAGCCAATTGTACACAAGTATAACTGCTTGAAGGCAAAAAGTTCAAGTCAATAGTTGTACCGCTACCCACATAGGCGGGGTCGATAAATACGCGGGTGGGACCATCTCCATTTATATATTGAGGCAATACTTCAAATCTGACAAATTTTATGTCACTTGTCTCTGCAGATAAAATAGCATTGATGGTAGAAATAATATCAGTGTGCGAATAACTTCCATTTGGAATGACCACCAATTTGACATTGCCATCAAAGGTCACCGTAAATACATTGTTTTTGTACTGCTCAGATACAGCATAATAAGATTTTGGAACCTCAATAGATCCAAGCTGCATAGATACGACGTTTTTTATGTCGAATGGCAAACTAATGTGAAAATTAGACGAATATGTTGTATGATAATTTTCGCGAAATTGACTATCCACATTAAGATACTCTGTGTTTACCTTGCGAGCCAATGGATTTATTGTTCCTGGAAAATATTCACTAGGATATGTATCTAAATATGGAGCCGGTTTGCGTATTTGAACATCATGATTTCCACTTTCTGGATTAACTGGTGTGTTTTTTAAATCAAAAAGATTTGGGTTGGATGGAATGTTTTTCAATAAAACACTGCTAACATTATTCAAAAATCCAATAATTTTGCTTTTATCAGATATTGATATAACCGGGTCTTCTGTAATGCTCATTTTTTTTTTATCCACAGTTTTAAACAACATATCTTCATCAAATATATCGGGCAATTTAAGTACCTTTGTTAGTTCTTTATAGGTATAATTTTCGACATTAAAATCCATTTTGTCCATTTAGTTAAACGTTAGATAAGATTACTTAAAATATAATTTAATTTTATCTAAAATGTTTACTCAACCGTAACAACCTTTGCTAAATTTTTTGGCATGTCTGGATTAGCATTTCGCTCCAGCGCCAATTTGTATGCAATCATTTGTATCGCGATACCGGCAATCAATTCAGAATATATACTATTGTTAGGAACAACAATGGTATTATCTTTTGCACACTTTATGTCATTTGTTATAAATACCACTTTTGCATCTCGAGATATTATTTCATTATAAGCATTCTCTGTTTTTGGCAGATTGGCATCATTTAATCCTATAAGTATCACTGGAAAGGTAGAATCCAAAAGAGCAAAGGGACCGTGCTTCAAACTGGATGTAGAATACCCTTCACTGTGAATATAAGAAATTTCTTTGATTTTCAGCGCACCCTCATGTGCAATAGGTTCTGACCACCCCTTTCCCAATACAAAACAACTTGAATGAGAAAATAGCGGAGTTAGTTTATCAACACGGGGCTCAATATCATTCAACATACAACTTACATCATGTCGTAATTGAGTCAAGCTTTCTATGTATCTTCTCCTCTTGTTTTCATTTATACCCTGATTTTGAGAAAACCAAATGGCTATCAAAGACAGAATAATACACTGAGATGTAAATGATTTAGTAGATGCCACACCTACTTCTTTTCCGGCATTTAGATAGCACCCACAATCAACCTCTCGAGCAATTAATGAATCAACAACATTTACTACACCAATTGTTATAATGTTATGTTGGTGGGCGATTTGGATACATCTGTGCAGATCTCGTGTTTCCCCCGATTGGGAGAGAAAAATGGCACCTGTTTTCGTGTTTTTGGGGATATCTACACTGCTAAAATCCGCACCGTCAAAGACTTGCACAGATTTAAACTCACAAAGATCTTTGAAATAATGGACCCCAAGGCTCCCTGCATTACGTGACGTACCGCATCCCAAAATAATCAAATTTTCTACTTTTATCAATTCTTCTTTTTTATCATCTAGTCCCCCTAACATGACGTTGGTGTGTGAAGCTATGCGCCCCCCGAAGCAAATGGCTCGTTCAATACTTTGCGGTTGTTCATAAATTTCTTTCAATGTCCAATGGGCATAGGGGGTGGGTGTTTCACAATATTCACCCCCAATGGTACTGAATGTGGATGTATATTGGTGTTCTGTCGTCATATTTATTTTTCCATTTTTTTTGTTTAAAATGCAAATATCATAATTTTTTAGAACAACATAGTCTGTAACCGACTTGTCAAACCCAGATTGTTCAGATACAACCATTGCCATTTGTTCGTTACAACTAACTAATAGTGGACTGCCGTGGCGAGTGCAATATAGTGTATCGGGTGTATCTGTACAGATAACAACCAACCCCCATGTTCCAGATATTTTTGATTTTAAGTGACCAATACAATTACATAAATGCTGTTCTGGTGTGTTCTGTGTATCTTGAAGATACAAATATTCCAATAAATTAGCAAGAACTTCGGTGTCTGTTTGAGATTTAAATACATAATTTTTATCAACAAGGTCATCCCTGATTTCGCGAAAATTCTCTATTATTCCGTTATGTGCAATGATTATTTTTCCACCCATACTTGCATGTGGATGTGCATTTTCGATGGTTTTTCCTCCATGTGTTGCCCACCGAGTGTGCCCAATTCCAATCCATGCATCAGAATGATTTGGAATACTTTCTTCTAAAATGTCAAATGCATTTACGTCATTAGATGCATATTTTGACATTTTTAAGCCATTGGGCGATATTGTGCAAATGCCTGCTGAATCATACCCACGATTTTGCATGCACTTCAAACATTTAAATAATAATGTATTACAAATAGAATCATTGGCTAACAATAAACCAACAATTCCGCACATAATATATTATTTTGATAAAAGAAAATAGCAAAAGTGAGCGAATAAGTTACTCTTTGTCTTCATCCGAGTCGGAACTGTTGGATAGAATATTCGCCCAATTGGACCCTGTTGTGGTTTCGAAGATTTTAGATGTAACAAGGTATGGATCGATGTTCGCACCAGGTCTCCGATCTTCAAAATATCCTCGACCATTTCTGTGTGTATCCGACCCAATTCTAATCGACGCACCTCTATTTCCAACACCGTATGTGAATGTATCATAATTGGCGGTTTCACAATTTCCCGTCAATCGTTTTTCATTGTCCTTTCCGTATACTGTCATGTGCTCAAAATGTTTATCACCAAGTTTTTTAATGGCCTGGAGAATATCCGCCATCCCACCTTGTTCGCGCATTGGTGCGGTAGAATAATTTACGTGACACCCAGAGCCATTTCTGTCACCAGTAATAGGTTTGGGGTCCATGTTGATGTAAACACCATAATCCTCAGCAACACATTCCATCAGGTAACGTGCTATCCAGAGATGATCTCCGGCCTCAATTCCCTCGCATGGACCAATTTGATATTCCCACTGAGATTTTTCAACCTCTGAATTTATTCCTGATATCTTTACGCCCGCCTTAAGACACAATTTTAGATGCTTTTCCGCAACACATCTGTTAACGGCATTGTCTGTTCCAACGGAACAGTAAAAATGTCCCGAGTCTGGGTCATTTGTGTCGGGTGGGGTTGTATTGTTCCAAATAAAATATTCTTGTTCCATTCCAAACCACGGCTTAAGATTCAAGTTGGAATTAAAAAGAAGATTTGCCGTGTGGCGATGGTTAGTAACATGAAATGTTCCATCGGGATTATATGTGGAACATAATACTAACAATCCGTCATTTGGGTATTCTGGTTTAGTTCTGTATGGGTCCTTAAATACTCTTGCTGGCTTCAAAATAATCTCGGAAAAAAAACCGGATGCTTGACCAGTTGAACTTCCATCATAATTCCACTCTGGAATGTCTGAAATATTTACATTATCCTTATATATTTGTAAAATACGGGTCTTTGAATGAAGTTCACCTTTTCCACCAAGCCAAACATATTCGATTGTAGTCCCGGGCGTATTCATCGTCATTGAGTCTGTGCTTCTCATATAATCACCCATATTAAAATAAGTATGACAAAATTCTTTATATTTAATTGCTGGCATTACTTTTCTATATTTGCAAATTGCCCCCATTCGCACACTTCGCCCCACGTTTCATTATTATTATCATATTCTTTTTTTTGTGCAGTGTTAGGAGATGGTAAATTAACAAAAGAATGGTGAATGGTGAAAGATTGGTAAGTTTTCCAAATACTCAGTGCAATTTGTCCACTTAGAGACCATAGGTACATCCACAACGGAAAAGTATACATATTTAGGCATATGGTAAATTAAATATATTGTAAAAAAGGTTCATTTTTTAAAATGTTAGATATGATAATGACAACAAAACATGATGAAGATTGGTGGAAAATTTATGGAAAAGTGATTAGTCCTAAAACACACAAACCATCAAGATTGGGTGGTCCTTCTGCATATAAAGCAATTTTATTACTGTTGGAAAACTAGTCAAGTGCATAAAAAAAGAATACAACACATGGCAAAAAACACTACTCCCTGGGGGAGAAAAATGATAAAGTTGTTAGAAACACATTTTTAAAAAAAAATTTCTTATCTAACACTAAGAATGATGACGCCAGGAACTACCTATACAATAATTTCGGAGCCATATTACAACACCAAATCTCAATGCTACACTAATGCATTGGTTATAAATGCCCATCCAGATGGACCATTAAATAAATTTGTTAGAAGAACACAGTTTCCAATATTGTCACCGTTCAATGTCAATAATAATTGCAACAATTGTGGTGATTTAAATAAATGCAAATTAATGATTATGAAAGATGAAAATTGTCCGATGAGTCCAGATGATATTCCATTCCTTTTTTCTTTTTTAACTAAAAATGGATATCAAATCGAAACAAAAATAACAGAAATGTTAACAATGGGTCCAGTAAAAATAAATAGTGGTGAAATTTTATGTCTTATAACTTATTATACCACAGCACCCAATGTTACATATATGCGTTAGGTGAAAAAATGATTTGCATTTTATTTATGTAATGTATTCTCACCCCATAAATAAAAATGAGTACTGTTACACTCACAATTAGTGTCGACGATTTTGCTCCAGAACTTAGAGAAGATGTGCAATCATATTTGAATCAACTGTCTGACATTGAAAAGATTGCGTGCAATATAGCTAAGGATCATTTGGGTTCATCATTTAATCTAACAGAAAGTAATGGATTTTTAGAATGGAAAAAGTCATGTGAAAAATAAGTACTTGCTGGGATGGGGCGTGTTTTAACTTTTAAATAGTTCTTTCATTTCGGTTTCTAATAGCGGAACTTCAATTAACTCATATTTTTCATTGTCTGGATAAAGCCTAACCAAGAACAGTTCCTTAACATTTTTGCCATATTTGTCCTCTAATATTTTTCTATATGTGTTTAATTGAAGTGAATAGTGCCAATAATTTGTGGATGGTAGATGATATATAACCGGATTGGTTGCACACTCCCCCCAATTATTGGTTTTTACAATTTCTTTGCACCGTTTCCAGTCATATATAGATAACGACCCATCTTCATTTTCATACACCATGTCAATGGTTCCCGCCAATTTTGCACCTTCATGGTGAATTGTCCATTCAGTGCGATATGGTTTTAGATTGGGAAAGTCTTTGACAAAATCGATAAAATATTTCCATTCGGGCGCATCTGAATCGTCTAATGAAATATTTTCGGCCAAATTTTCATGTGTGTATCCATTTTCGAGTGCATCATTGTTCATAAAGCACTCAATTCGTTCATGCAATTTTGTACCTGCAGTGGCAGCTATTTTACCAGTAGCGCTCCATTGGTCCTTTATTTGCTTTGGAGATAGCCCCCAATACTTGTTAGATTCGTTCCAATTTTTACCTTTCATCATATTTTTTATCACCTTATCGGAATTAAATTTGGGGAAATGGCTGTGAGCCCAAGTTGTCACAGATGTATATTTTTCTCCTGGGTCAGACGTTATTTCGTATCTGTGGCCTTCTTCCCAAAATTTGATATTGGCATCTCTGGCATGGGCATTGTCGCGCTTTAAGTTATTAGGGTGTTTTTCCATCTTATATTGTCTCGGTGTAATTGAGATTAAGATTAAAAAAGCCAAATCATTTTCTTTGTGATAGATATAATAATGAACTTGCGTATTGAAGAAATAGATGGTGAAACAAAAAAAGAATTGACATATGATGATATTTTAGCCAAGATGGGAATGCGTGAGCAAAATGGGCAATTATATAAAGTACCAATTATTCCATCTCCTAAACCAACACCAACACCATCGGAAGAATTATATAGACTTCGAAATGCGGCAATTTTGGCAATGATTCGTCGAAAAAGGGCAAAGCCAAAGAAAATGTTTTTCAAGTAAAAGGTCATAAACATATAACATTATCATTATTTAGAATCGACATGAAAAATATAATAGAATCACTTAAAATTACGGTGTATATATATTGGGCCTATTCAATCATATACAGTGCAATAATGAATCTTTTCAAAACAGAGAAGAAAATAGAAGTAATTAATAAAGAGATTAATAACCCCTCCACTGCATATAAAGATAAATATAAAGAGATTTATTGTGCCTTGGGTGGTGATAAATATGGGAAAGACGCAACTAGGCTTACACTGAGTGACGAAAAAAGAAAACTATTTGATAAGAAAATTGACGAATTGCACAAAGATAGCAATGCCAAATTGGTCAAATTGAGAACTATTTTAAAACCAATTGAAGAGGTTATGGAAAATAATAGTGATGATTATGGGGCACATGTGCAGTGTTTATATGGATGTACATTGGAGGATTTGGAAAAAAAATGCACGAATTCGTTACCTGATTTTCAGGAAATTAAAATTGAACTTCAAAAAGAGCGAGAAGAGTGCGAAAATGATATTTCTTTTACGGAACAGAGTATGGTCATTTCTCCCAGTGAGGAAAAAAATATCATAAAAGATGTGTACAGTGAGTGGAATTCAATCCACTATGCGTATTTAATCAATAATATTATCATTGAAAATACGCCAGCAGGTATGGTAATAATGCGCTATAACTCTAACAATGATGTATTTGAATATTATAGCAATAAATCGATATCATATTGTTTTCTCGAAACAGTAAGTCGGAAATATGCAATTACATTTCATTGCACTTCTATCCGTCACACCGAAACCGTGGTTGATGAAACTGACGGTGGTGATGAAGATAAAGATAAAGAGAATGAAGATGAAGACCAAGAAAAGCCTGTAAAACTTAAGCCTGTAAAACCGAATTTCAAAAACTATCAGACACCTATTAAAACACAAGATGTTTTAACTAATAGATATAGTCGTATAGGAGTGATTGCAGATTTTAAACTTATTAAAAAGGTTTCTCCAAAGCGTTTTGATAATTCGCTTAATCTAACATTTTCAGACTTTAAAAAAATGAAGCATTCGAATACATAAAATACAAGAGTAAAAGTAAAAATGTCGGACGATGTATACACAATACCTCTTTCGGGTGATGATATTGTACTTACTAGGTATCTTCATGTAAAAAACGATGTAGTTGCTAGACTGGTAATTAGCATACTTAATAAGTCGACGGACGCGTTTTATTGGGCATTTGAATTGATTCACAGTGGTTTTGAATATATGTTTTTCAATATTATAAGAAAAATATATGATAATTTCTTCGCAACACTTAATCTAACATTTGGTGAATATCTCGAAAAACAGCGTGCCAAATATGCACGGGGAAAAGATGGAAAAAATATGGTGTACCACATTATTTCGATTTTGTTAGCACGTCCTTATACCACAGATGTATTTATGTTGCGGACAATTGTAAATAATTTTGATATTGAAATAGACGGATACGGAGAAGTTAATGAAAACAAAGTACGCCAATGGCTATCCGATAAAAATTGTTTACAGTTAGCAAAGTATATTTTAGAGGATGCAAATTCACTTAAATTGTTGAAGCGCATAATAACAATTAACAATGACTGTACACAGTTACAATTACTATCTCAGGTTTTGGTGACATTTTATCCCGTGTCAAAACGCAAGACATTGTATAGGAAGTGTGACATTGCTATATCCGATTTTGATACAATTTCTGAAAATGTTCATATTTCCATTTCCAACAAACATTCAAGTGTGTTATTGCGTGATTATGGTAGTATTTACAACATCTTTTATACCCACAATGACCAAACAGTTGATAAACAGCACTACAATTGGCTTTATCATGCTGGGTTTTCACCTGTGTGGCATCAGCGGATTAGGCAGTACAGAGGGTGGTGTGACTATACAAAGGAAACAGTTTGCTTTATCAATGACGATTATTTCGATAAATTCCACGACATTTTTGGATATAATTTAGACGAACAACCTAACAATGTAAGGGTATGTTTTGCTCCAAAAGTTAAATCTCATCCCGAGTGGGGTGTATTTTGCGAAAAATATCTTAAATCTCTTAACTTGTTTGTGGTTCCACCCGAGTTCATAAAAGCGCTTAATGAAGAGGAAATTATAAGTCCGCTGTAACGCGATGAATTGTGTATTTTTTTTATAATCTATTGTTTTGTTAAATGAAACGCACAAAATCAAAAAGTATATCGCGGATTTCAAATAAAACAAAAAAAATATGGGGGGGCACAGATGTTAGAACAAATGTTGTTAGACCAAATGGTACAAATACAAATACTGTTACACCTAAGACAACACTAACATCAAAAGTTGTGTCTCTTGGTGCAAAATTGGGAGAAAAACTTGCCAGTAAAGGCGTCGATGCGGTATCCAACTATTTAGAACTTGATCCAGATCGAACTACACAAGACATAATAAAAGACGTGGGTGCCAAAGTTTCTGCAGTTAGAAATGCAATGAATACGCCTGCTGGAGAAAAATTGATGCGGGATATCGGAGACGTGGGAGAAAAGATAATAGAAAGTTTAGAAGAACCAATAAGAACTGCACAAAATATTGGGAATGAATTTCTAACAGAAGAGGTAGAGGCTTTAGAAAAAACAGGTATGGATGCAATAGGAATAGTGCCCGTTGTTGGTGAAATTGTTGAAGGTGTGCGGACGGGAAGTGACCTTGTTAGAGCTGCAGAGAATGTGGTTGATGTTGGTGCAAAATTAACTGGGGTGGGAACTGATGTTATAAACACATTGGAAAGGCAGAAAAAGCGTGTTGGAGAGATATATGATGAAGTGGGTGAATTGGCGGAAAAACAAACAGATAATCTAATGAAAAATGAACAATTTGGGGGAGCGATACGTTCAGAAAAAAAACTGTACAGAAATATTTTGAAGCGAATAACTCGCAGCAGAAACAAATTTTTTGGTGCTAAAAGGAAATCTAGACGACACCGTCGGAGGAGTTGATAGGTGGCATATCTATTACCTTATTGGCATCCATTAGTGTTAGAGCATTGGGAAGTGTTGCATAAAAATTTTGTACAATATTATTTACTTTTACTCTGGAAACATCGAAAGATGTCAAATAAAGACCATCCAGATTTTTCACGCGAGACAGTGCCACATATGTTTGTCCACATTCGAAAATTCCCGACCCAACATCTACTTCAGCGGCATCGAGGGTGGCTCCCTGTGATTTATGTATTGTTAAAGCCCACGCTAAAATAAGGGGTATCTGACCTATACCTATACCAGGAATATTTTCACTCGCCCAAATATGTGGCCCCATTGAAACGCGTTGACCATCCAAGTATTCAACAATTGGGTAACCAGCGGCATTGAAATCTGCCACAACACCCTGACTTCCATTACATAAATAGGTGCCATTTGCTAGTTCAATGTTAACCACACACATTACTTGTGCGCCCAGCTTGAGGGTTATAACTCCGTCACAACGTAAATTACCTCTTAGATATGACAATTCTGTTTCAATTTGTTGCTTTGTGAAGCGAGCTCGTTGTTTTTTTTCCGATGCGGTCATTTCTATGTCCAGGTGGTCTTTTATTTCAAAATTATGCTCTTCGAGCATAATTTCACTCAATTTGTTAGCATTAATATGATCTACTTTATTTCTTGTTGGAAATAATTTAGTTGGACGAACTACAGAACTCTCGTCAAATACTTTACCGACATTTTCTAGCAGGCGTTCATTACTTGAGCGTTTTATTCTACCAACACGAATTTGATTTAATATGTTTTGGTAATTTACGTCATTTTGTCTGAATATTTTTGTTAATTGAATATGGTTTTCGGTGGGGAATGTCTCTTTCCACAAAGGGCTTTGAAAGCAAAATTCCAGTGTTTCGGGCTCCTCTGAATTTCCAACCGGGGGCAACTGATAAAAATCACCGGAAAATACTAATTGGATTCCACCGAATGGTCTGTTATTGCGACGACATGCTTTTCCGATTGCATCTAACATTTCAAACATTTTGCGCGACATCATGCTTATTTCGTCTACAATCAGAACTTGCACAGACTTCCAATCTGCTTTAGCATAATGACTTCCTGCGACCTTTCTAACATTCTTTTCAATTGTTCCTGACGCAATCCCAATCTTTGCCCACGAATGGACGGTTTTGGCTTTACACTGAAGTAAAACTGCTGCACAACCAGTCATGGCACATACTTGCAAATTTATACCAGTGTTTTTTGCATGGGTGTTGAGATATTTTATGAGTGCTGTTTTACCAGTTCCACCGGGTCCAGTTAGAAATATATTTTCACCGCGGGAGTATTTGTAAAATGCTATTTGTTGTTCTCTTGAGTATTCCATTTTTTATTACACGAAATAGAATACCCATTTTTTCATTTCATTTTTCATATTGTCTTTTGTCTTTTATTATATTATATGTCGTCTTCCAAAGATTTTTCGCTATTATTGTGGGAAAATCCCTTTCCTTCCACTGCCGTTGCGTACCCCACGGGACGTTTGAATAAGGCGTCTAATTTTATAAGTATGTATTCTACTACGGCCCTTCCGTATGATATAAAATATGACAATTGCAAAAATACGCTATGTTACACGCATAATAAACCCACCAATTATATATATAAACCACATAGCGCCTATGGGATGGTTGGAACTTCATCTGCTGGATATTTAGGGAGGCGCAAGCGTTTATAAACATCAAAATCAAAAATAATTATCGTTGCATTTTATATACCATTAAAATGCCTAATAAAATGTTTATGAACTTAGGGGCGGCATCTAACCAAAATCAAAGCCTAGCACGCATGAAATATAATATAATCAACCAACAAAAAATGAAAATTCTGGAAAAATCCAGACCCAGCGCCCTTGGTGCTCCCATGGTAAATCGCATTCACACAACAAAGCCTGGGTGTAGCTCTTGTGGTGGGAAATAATCACGATTTTTCATTTAGCAACATAAGTGCCATCGCGGCATAATTGTGCAAATCAAGAAGAGTATCTTCTATTTTTTCATCATGTACAAGTTGTACACCATTTTTGGTTATACTTAATGCACGCTGAATTTTATCCTCAATGCGCATTAAAACACCAATGACACCGAATTTTGCAAAAGCATCCCCATAATCGGCATTTTTCTTTTTGAAAAGTTCCAGTGCATTGGCTTGAATCATTTGCATTTGTTCCACTCTTGAAGACGACATAAAGATATGTAATATTTATTCTTTAATCTGATGTCGTCTCCGATACCTGCCCTTAACGTACGCTGTTCGCACATGACGCTTGATATTTTAATTATGGAAAATATGCCCCCTGAGTTTAAAGATGCATATATAAATGCTATTGAAAATCACAATAAAAAACTAGAAAAAGATGGGTTTATGATGGATGCTGGGTTTGATATATTAGTTCCACCGTCAAATTTTATTACAAGAAGTATGGCATCAAATACCACAACAAAGATGCCGTTTGGCATCAAATGCCGTGCATTTATGCATCATCTGAATAGTGGGGATGACATTAACTCACATCCTACTGGATTTTATATGTATCCGCGTTCTAGTTTGTCAAAAACAAAATTGAGGTTGGCTAATAGTGTTGGTATTATTGATGCAGGATATCGAGGTGAGTTACTTGGAGCGTTTGATTGTAATGGCCCCACTCACTTATGTGTTCCTTATGACAGGTTGGTTCAAATATGTTCTCCGAACTTGTCTCCAATATATGTGCGCCTAGTCAATTCTCTTGGAGAAGAAACTACACGAGGAGAAGGGGGGTTTGGTTCAACATCATAAAATATCATGTAAATAATACATATCGGATCTCAAAAATCGCTATGTATAGTAATAATTATTATGGTATCTCCACCTTTATTTAAAATGGCGGATAAAGAGTTAATAAATCTAGCCACATCTGTACTACCAGTACGAGTTAATGAAAAAAAAAATATGGGCGAAGTGTTTACACCTCCCCGCCTTATTGGTATAATGTTAGATACATTACCGACCTCTGCATGGAAAAACCCCGATGCTAAGTGGTTGGACCCAAGTTGTGGAATAGGGAATTTCTTTATTTTTGTTTACATTAGACTTATGGATGGATTGAAAAATTGGAAACCAAATAAGCGAGACCGTCATCGTCATATTGTTGAAAAGATGCTTTATATGGTAGAACTTAACCCAGAAAATTATCGTGTATGTCGAAGCTTATTTGGCGATAAAGCGAATATTTTATGCGGAAATTTTTTGACTATACAACTTGAGCAAAAATTTGATTATGTGGTGGGAAACCCCCCTTTCCAGGGGGGCGCCATGGACAAGGGGAGAGGAATAAAATTGTATAATAGTATTTTTCTCAAAGCGAATGAGTCACTAAAAAGGGGTGGTTATGTATTATTTGTTGTGCCCGATAACATGTTTAGTGGAATATCTAATTCTGGGTACCGTGAGCTTTTGTTAAATTATGTCAAATTTGTTAGTTTCAACCGAATTGAAAATTATTTCAACGGTATTCAACAGGAAATGTGTTACTTTTTGATGCAAAAAGTAGATAGCAATTCTAGAAAAACAAATATTGAAAATCAACACGGTGATATAATTCAGGTGAAATTGTGCAATAGACAATTAAATCCAGTTAGAAATTGGACATTGCAAACAGAGCGCCTTGTTAACAAATATATTTCGAAAGAGCGCAATAATTCAAAATATAATCGTGGAGAAGCGATATCTAACTATGTTGGTAAAAAATACACCCTCATTTACGCTAAAAATAGAAAATTGTACACCAATGATAAAAAATTGGCAGTTGGGTTGGGGGTGCCGAAAATAGTTATTTTTACTATTTCACCCAATTTAGATTTCGAAATAGACATTAAGGGTGAGTTTGGTGTGGGTCCCAATACAATATATATACCGTACAACCGCAAAATAGTATCGTTTTTACAGAGTGATGAATACAAAATGCTTGCATATTCAACCCGCACTACTCGCCAATTTATCAAGTTATCATTAATAGAATACCTTAACATCCCATTAATATCTCGAAACGCACAACGTAAAACGCGTAAAGCATCACGTTAAAATGCAAAAAAAATATGTTTGTTATCTGCCTACTCTAAACTGACGCATTTGTTATGAGAAATTCCCTCAGTTTGGTACGTTGAGATGTCATATCATTCAAGTTGATGTTCATCAGCTTCTCAATGCCATTATTATATTTTTTCCCAAGTGCGTCATTATCAACAATATCGTCTTTATGCTTAGAGTGCCACACCTCGACTATTTGCAGTAATTTGTTGCGAATATTACGCATAAATTCACCCATATCACTATTTTCCATAATTTTCCATTGGTTTTCGAAAATATAAATGTTAGTATTTCTTGCATAAGAAACAATGGGGTAAATACAATCATCAATTTTATTTGTTAGATTACGTGCAATTATACCTTCAACACACTGGAAAACGGTTCTACCACTTTCAAATAAATTAGTAAAATCTTCCTCTTCAACCTTCAATTGGGTTTTCCACCAGTCAGTAAATGTTATAGTAGGTAATGGGGCATTGTTGAGATTGTCAAGCACTGCTGTCTTACCGCCTCCACTTTTATATTTTTTTTCAAGTTGTTCAATTATTCCTGTTAATAAGTTTACTTTTTTCTCTAAAAAAGCTACCCGAGTTTCAATGTCGCCCATTGTTATAAATAAATATCGCTGTTTTTAAACTGTTTTATTTAATTTCATTTTTTTATCCACTTATTTTATGTTATCTTACGACCCAGAACTATTGTTAGCACGCGAAACATCAGAGATTGATTATAGGTGCAGAGGATGTGGGTTATCACCCCAATATGACCCTAAGGTATTGTATCAAACACAGAAAGTTATTCAGAACACGGTTCGTGTTCCATCCTCTCTTTACACAATGAACATGGGTGCTCTAACAAGTTATCAAAAACCCAAAATTGGACCTCAATTAGTAACAATTGGTGGAACAACTTATCCTACTGGTGGAAGGTGGAACCAAATGAGCGATCGTAAAGAGCCACATATACAAACTGCCAGGGTGGCTGATGGTGGACATTACCATACTAGTAGTACCAAACGAACCATTACCAGCAATCGCCCAGGAGCACTTGCGCCCGGTGGAGTGGGTGTGGATATAAAACATAATTCATATGCCCGACGACTTAATAGATTAAAAGGAAAGGGTCCTCTGAAACGGGGCCTTATTCCACCAAATTATGGTGTTCCGGTGCCATTCAACCCAGCTTACCCTATATATGGTGGGAAAGAATTCAAGGCCAATATCGTAAGTGGGTGTAATTGCCCAGGTGAAATACGTTTATTGTAAGTTTTTCTTTACTTGGTTAAATGTATGACAGTGGTGGAATTGGCACCCACTTTATTTAAGTTGCACATTGACTCCGAGTTGTCTGATATATTTTACACTTCAATTGTTAGATCTGTACCAAATAGTTATGTGAAAGATAATGAAATATATATTAAGTGCAATAAACTTGAACCATATTCTAAAAACGTTGGAAAGTGGTCATGTGTTAATTTGATAAAATCACTGGTAACTCAAATAACACATCTCGAAGCGAGTGGAATAAATATTTTGGGGTTTAGTCCAGATGATATTCTTGTGGTTGATGATAAAATATTCATTGCAATTAATGCTAATCATTCTGCGTATATATGCAATAATATGCTAAAATGGTGTTCAACTGCGTCATTACCCGTGTTTTCTGCGCCCGAATTGCACGATATTAAGACGTTACCTGCAATTATACCCTTGAGTGCATGGAAATATAGTTTGGGGTTATTGATATTGAATAATTTGAAGATGGACTTGGATAAAATGGCGTACTCAAAATTGCGCGCTTTTATTATGCGGTGTTTGGATGAAGATCCTGAGAATCGATTTGTATTAATCGACGCGTTATAAGTATGCTCTCAAGTTTCATATGATATGTTTTTTCATTTTTAAAATAAAATGAAAAAATTGATTAAAAATTACTTACAGATTTTACCCCCCCACAACCTTGCTCACCGATCTGGAAGAGGGTGGTCTCTCGGTGGAATGAAAAGTTTAAATGCCTCCCAAATCTTGGAAGACTCTTCAAGAGTAAATGCCCCCTTTTGCTGCGCAATGGCGAGGAAATGACACATTACCTGCAGTGCATCACTCTGATTTGTAATTTCCATGTCAACCAATCTAAATTTGGGCTTGGGAGGCTCGTCAGTTGAAGAGGTGTTGGGTTCGGTAGCAGTTGGAGAACTCATTATTCTAATATATCATTATTGTCTTTATATACTTTCAACATAGTCACGTATAGCGAGAAGTTTTATCCTGACTCGGTAGTGACGACGGCGCCGGTATTATTATTATTACTGATGTAAGTAACCGATTGGGGAAGTATTGCGTTACCACCAGGTCCTTTCATAATATACTCTCCCCCAGTTACAGTGTTAAAAGACAAAGCGGGGGTAGATATATTAATGGAAAATTGAGCAGACATATTCTGACCATTAGACTCAATTATACACGGATAATAAACGTCATTTGCCGGGAGTAACTCTTGTGGTAATGCGTATGTAAGTTCTGTAATCTCATCCCCACCACTAACATCTAAAGTACCAGTACCTTCCCACGTTAATGTAGTGATACCACCCACCCGTATCGCATTAATTTTTATTGCTCCATTACTACCCCCTGTAAATGACCCCCCCGTCACAGTGGGGGTAATTGTTGCGGATTGGTACCCACAACTTAATGTCACAGAACTGTTAGAGGTCCATCCTGGCCATCCATTCAGATCACCAGTACCATCTAAAGGGGGGAAATTAGCAGTTAATGTTCCTGGTACCGCCACGGTTTCTCCAGTAGTTCCCAACACGATTTGGTTTGACTGAGTTGCAGATGCATTTACACCAATAGCGGTCGAATTGTTGATAGGAGATGAAGATGATGCTTGGGTGACACCGCTATTGTAACCGATACACGTGTTACTTGACCCGATGAGATCGCCATTACCAGCGCTTGCCCCCACATAAGTCGCTTTTGTACCAGCTGTTTTAAGAGAGCCAGATGAACAACCTACTATGGTATTAGCATCGCTTTCTACCGTAAGTGATTGTAATACACCGAACCCAACGAGTGTCGAATATTGAACAGTGGGTGCGTTAATAGCGGTGTATGTTCCAATGCATGTTGAATCGTTAATTGTTGATGCATTCCTAACCACATCACATCCAACAGCCACATTGTTGCTACCTTCCCCAGCTTGCATTGCAAATGACCCAACAGACGTATTTGCAACCCCGGAAACGTTTTTTTGTCCAGCTGCATAACCGATGCCAGTGTTGTCATCCACTGTGTTCTTTTCTAAACTATAAACACCAACTGCTGTGACGCTGACCCCTGTGGTATTATCGGACTGTGTTCCACCAATCACAACGTTATCTGCGATATTTGCTTCTCCCGAACCAACGGGAACTCCTCCAATCACCGCCGATCCAGGCGCCAATACAGTTACCGATGGTCCTCCGAGCATGATTTGGTTTGACTCAGTAACAACTGCACCAGAACCTATGGCAACCGAGTTTGAAACAGTTCCACCAGTAGCTGATGCACCCACGAAAACATTGTTGGTTCCTACTGCATCCTCTCCAGCGCCATAACCAATGGCAACATTTAGATCATTTGTGTTGTTGTACAGAGCATTTTTTCCTATAGCAACATTTTTATCCCCAACCGCTTGGGGGACAAGCGATGAACCACCACCCAACGCAGATACACCAACTGCAGTATTATCGTCACCGGTCGTATTGGCATAAAGTGTTCCAGCACCCAGACCAGTGTTATCAGAACCCTGATTGTTATATAGTGCATTTGTACCTACAGCACTATTTGTACCACCATTCAACGTTGCATACATGCTCCATGCGCCAAAACTGCTGTTATTAGTACCAGCATCATTCGGTAAGCTCCCTGTTCCTTGAGTTGTATTATTCGACATAACTTATATATTAATGTCTTATAATATTTTAATGCAATTTACAAATTCTCTAAACAAACGAAACCTAAAATTAAATAAATATAATGAAATCGCACGAAAAAAAGAAAAGGAGAAAAAAAAAACTCTGGCTGGAATATATTCTTCAGTTCATCATACCCTCCCCCCTAGTGTCCCACTTCAAAACTCCACCCCTGTACAACCACTTGAACTTGAAAACAAAACTCCCCATTTTCCGTCACAACTTCTGCTTAAACTTGAAAACAAAACTCCCCATTTTCCGTCACAACTTCCGCTTAAACTTGAAAAAAGAGATATACTTCAAGTTCCAGTGGAACATCCTTTGCCCACAATGAATAGTATGTCCCACGTATCTCTACAAGTTGAAAGCAAAGATAAAGTGCAAACCATTCCAGTGGAACATCCCTTGCCCACAATGAATAGTATGTCCCACGTATCGCTACAATTTGAAAGCAAAGATACACCACAGGTAATTCCAGTGGAACATCCGTTGCCCACAATGAACACCGAAATGTCCCGTGTTCCATATCTACAATTTGAAAGCAATGATACACCACAGGTAATTCCAGTGGAACATCCTTTGCCCACAATGAACGCCGATATGTCCCGTGTTCCATATCTACAATTTGAAAGCAAAGATACACCACAGGTAATTCCAGTGGAACATCCTTTGCCCACAATGAACACCGACATGTCCCGTGTTCCATATCTACAATTTGAAAGCAATGATACACCACAGGTAATTCCAGTGGAACATCCCTTGCCCACAATGAACGCCGATATGTCTCGTGTATCTCTACAATTTGAAAGCAATGATACACCACAGGCAGATCCTTTTCCCACACTGAACACTGATAGGAGGTTCTATGAAGTTCCCCCCAAAAATATCACCAATGTAACTAACGTATACCAACCATTTTACAAAGCATCAAATACCACAGCAAATGGGTTTGGTGATTTTATCAGAGGGTGTTATTTTTTACTCGTGTATTGTGACGAACATAATTTAACTTTTAACATGGATATTAATCATCCCATACAAAATCATTTGGCAACCATATTCTCTCCAACAGAGCAATATATTTACAATGCCATTAAATTTACTAACAAACATAATTTGCTTTATACACAACTTTCTTCTAACAAATTGGTAGGTCACGTTTTAAAAAATAATAATTTTAGCATAAATGATGTACCGTGTTACAATAAAACCGCATTTGTTTGTACTACAATGTTCCCTCAAATAAGTAAGGTTACTAATTTGCATATTGAAAAAATCCGCACTATATTAGCCCCAAGTAAAAAAATGAAAGATTTTGTCAATGAAAAAATGGAATTATTAAATTATAAAAGCAAAGATTTTCAAGTAATACATGTGCGATGTGGAGATTCATATTCAAACACAAATACGGGAATACGTGTTAAATTGTTAGATAATATTTTAAACTGGTATGACACAGTTCCTCGCAAAAGTAACAATGTTTTGCTTATTGCAGACAACCCACAAATCAAAAATATGTTGTCTAACAAAATTCCTTTTCTTGCATATTTGGATGTTCCAATTTGTCATTCAGGAGAAGGAAGAAACATAAACGCAACTGAAGCATCATACACTATGTTGGATTTTTACTTAATGTCGCACGCACTAACAATACATTCTTTTACTACTTATGGACATGGGAGTGGATTCAGTCAATGGTGTGCATTTACATATGACATCCCATACACATGCACAATTTGTGTGAAGTAAAGTATGTTTTAACGATACTGAAAAAAAATAAAATGTGCGTATATCAATGAACAGAATTACTGAATATATTGTGACTGCACTTATTGGTGCATTTATAGGGTTTATTTCGGGTTGGCAGGGAATTAGTAGGGATGATGCGGTAATTGCACTTCTTCTTCTAACTGGTATATCTGCAAATCAAAAAATAGCTGCGGGTACAGTATTGTTGTCAATTGTATTTCCTATTTCTATTGGTGCGGTATGGAAATATTATCAGCATGGAGATATTGATGTAATGCTTGGAATTATCCTGGCTGTTACATATGTTATTACCGCTACCTATGGCGCCCAAATGAATTTTATTGTTTCCAAAAAAACAACTGCTTTATCTATTGTTATTGCCCAAATTCTTTCCACAATGTATTTTATTTATGATTATTGCAAACTTTAATCTGCTGTGGAATATTGAGGGGTGGTAATTTGATGGGGAGGGTAAACCAAATAAATACATATTATATTAACCGTCTATGGCAACAAAACATAATTTAGGTCAATATTTTACAACCAATAATGAACTAAAAGAAAAAGTATTTGAATTTATCTTAAATGTGCCATCTAATATTTTAGAACCATCTATGGGACAAGGTGATTTAATTTCATTCATTACATATAAATTGCCAAATGTAACATTTGATATGCATGAAATTGACCCAACAATTAAATTATTGGATAAAATACAAAAAGATAAAGTTGTTTATGGTGATTTTATGAAACAAACAATTACAAAAACATACAAAACAATAGTATGAAATCCACGTTATGTAAGAACTAAAAAAGGAAATTTGTATATTGATTTCACCGAAAAATGTTTCAATTTGCTTTGTGATAATGGCGAATTAATATTTATTGTTCCGTCTGATTTTCTTAAATTAACAAGTGCTTCAAA
>JACKZZ010010854.1_pt1 | contig 43200 bp, 37 predicted proteins | sample 8027871 | NCBI WGS metagenome assembly JACKZZ01 (sample SAMN15724774, study PRJNA655200) | protist metagenome | isolation source: fluorescence activated cell sorting (FACS) single amplified genomes of... | place: USA: West Boothbay Harbor, Gulf of Maine | collected 2000-07-19
ATCTTGTGATGCAGTTTCTTGAACAACTTCTTCAATAACGTCTTCACTTACATCTTGTGATGCAGTTTCTTGGACAACTTCTTCAATAACGTCTTCAATTACATCTTGCGATGCTGTTTCCTGAACAACCTCTTCAATAACATCCTCTTCCTCGTTATCAAGAGCTAAAGAATCTTGCATTAATTCTTCTTTAATATCATTATTTAGACTAAAGGTAATGTTTTGCTCGCTATCATCTTCTTGGACCGTTTGAGATAATTCTTCCATGTCTTCTTTTAAATTTAATGTATCTTCGGGTTGAATAACTACACTTGCTTTCATATCTGAAAGAATTTGAATACGTTCCTCAATTAAAGATTTATTCACATCCAATGTATAAGATTGTAATTTTAATACAATTTGTTTTAAATTGGCGATTTCAGTAGCTAACATCTGATATCTATGGTCGAATTCAGACGTTTGTTGGTTCATATAATGTTGAATAATTTCTTGGACTTGTTCATTATTAATAGAGGGTTGATTAACGGGGGCAGATTGGTTTAACGATTGTTGATCATTCGCTATAATACTTTCAATATGTAACAATCTTTTGTCAAAAACGCTGATAACTTGTTGTAAAGACATAGGTCTTTGTGAATTCGCTTGTTGCATACTACTTACAGGAGTTGATTGTGATTGAACATTTTGGGGTGTGGGTTGTAACGGAGTTTGTGTTTGTACTGGAACATTTTGTCCAGTTCTACGTTGAATAGAATTTTCAATTGGAGCACTTGTCGGTTTAAATAATTGTGAAGAAACGACATTACCGGCACGTCTTCTTTTGGCAGCAGTAGTAGCAGATACACTCATTTATTAATTATATAATATTGATTTCGAAAAGCAATATTATTTCCAAACGAATATTAAGCAATCATATTCATTTTAATTGGTTGATGAAAAGTATATTCCGTGATCCATTCAATATCGTCTAAAGTATATTCTTCGATAGTATCATGAACATTCTTAATTTTAATTTGTGGAAATTCGCGCGGTAGTCTCTCTATCTGCTCCTTTAACGGTTCAATGTGTTGTTCGTAAATATGTGCATTTCCTAAAAAATAGACAAATTCATCGGCAATCAATCCACAATGTTTGGCTATAATATGAGTGAGCATTGAGTATGATGCAATGTTAAATGGCACTCCAAGACCAACATCTCCACTGCGTTGATACATTGAACAAGACAAATATTTATCTTCACGGACATAAAATTGGAATAAAATATGACACGGTGGAAGTGCCATTTCGTCAATTTGACATGGATTCCATGCAGAAACTACCATTCTTCTAGATGTTCGCTGCTGAGGATCTTTTAACATTTGAATCACATTTTGCAATTGATCCACTCCTTTTCCACTATAATCATTATGACAATTTTCATATGGAGCATTAAAATGACGCCATTGATGACCATAAACGGGACCTAAATCATTTTCTTCATAACTAAGATTACGAGAATCTAAAAATTCGCGAGATGCATTTGCATTCCAAATAGTAACGTTTTGTTCTTTAAGTTCATGATTACTTGTAGAACCTTTAATAAACCAAAATAATTCTTTAAAACATGTTTTCCATGCAACCTTTTTTGTAGTTAATAGGGGTAAATTTCCGTCTTTTAAAGAAAAACGCATCATATTACCAAATTTGGATAATACTTTACCATTACGAGACATTTCTTCACTACCATTTGATAAAATGTCTTTGATAAGATCTAAATACTGCTGTTCTTCAGGATTCATATAAATAGTTAAATGCAAACTATTTATATTTTTTATTTAATATACATAATTCTCCTCATGAAGAGATTTGCATCCTTCATTTTTTCCAACAAATTTCCCTTGTGATGCCAAACTATTATTTTGTGCCAATTGTAATAATACTTCTTGAGCACTTTTCACATTTTCTTCTTTTCCTTTCCATGCTGAAAGAACACTGGATTGAAGCGCACGACCATAAGAAAAAGTTAAACGCCATGGTTTGTATGCTTTTAATTTATTGATTTCATTTAATGCAATACTGGCATCAGTTTCTGACATACCACCAGATAAAAATACCACACCTGGCATGGATACGGGAATGGTTTGCTGAAAAGACTGAATCGTAAAATGTGCCAATTTTTGCCAATCAATTGGATCTTTGCAAGACACGCCTTGTCTTACCATATTTGGTTTTAACAGGGTGCAATCAATATCAACTTTGTGACGTAACAATTCGTGATATACATTACTTAAAACATGTGTAGTTACTTTGGCACAATATTCAATGGAATGATCACCATCCATTAAAATTTCAGGTTCAACAATAGGAACCAAACCGTTTTGAATACAGATTGATGCATATCTTGCAAGAGTGACGGAATTTTCATGAATCGATAGATCGGAAGGAAGACATTTATCCTTATCTATTTTTAAAACAGCGCGCCATTTAGCAAATCGAGCACCCGCTTCGTAATATTTTTTACAGTTATCATCTAGGTCATCTAAACCTTGTGTAACGGTTTCGTCTTCATTATATAAAGGTTTCACACCCTTATCTACTTTAATACCTACCATTATTTTTTTGTCTAATAATGGTTGAATTAAACGTGTTCCATCAGATGTACTATCCAATAAAGTTTCTTCGTACGTAATGACGCCGCTTATATATTGTTCAATATTTTCACATTGAAACAAAAGGTTGCGATATGCAAATCGATTGGCATGAGTATTTTCTAAATCAATAGAAGAAAAACGTTTTCCGATAGTTCCTGTACTTTCATCTGCGGCTAAAATTCCTTTTTCAGAAGAACAAATTTGAGAAACAGTGTGCAAAAGTTCTGTGCGATACATTATAATATAAAGGGTTATTTTGTTTTTAATATTATATGGAACAAATAATATTAGATAAAGTAATATATTCTTTAGATAATAAACTTGATACCCCATTATTGGTTGCAATTCATGCACCTCAAGGATGTGGAAAAAGCACAACATGTTCAAATATTCAAAATATATTACAAAATAAAGGTTATCATTGCTTAATAGCAAGTTTAGATGATTTTTATTATCCTTATCGGAAAATGCAACAAACATTATTTGAATTTCATGATGATTTGTATAAATATCGTGGATTGGCAGGAACACATGATGTACAATGTCTCCAAGAGTTTTTAGAAAATGTAAAACAAGGAAAAAATGCATTATTACCGAGATTTAATAAATTATTAAACAATGGTCTTGGAGATGTAGATAATGTAATTCAGATAAATAAAAAATATGATGTAGTCATATTGGAAGGATGGATGATCGGATATAAACCACGACAATATATTCCTTCCTATTTACGTACATTTAATCGCGAATTAGAAAAATATCAATTTTTGCATACAATGTTTGATTTATGGTTTTATTTTGATACTGATTTACAACATATTTATGATTGGCGTTATAGTGCCGAAAAAAAAATGAACAAAGAAAAATTTGATCAGTTTATGAAACCATATTTTATTATTTATTCTAATTATTTGATAAATGACAGCGAAAATAAGTATTATTTAGATAAAACCCGTAATGTAATAACTAAACATCTTTGATAAAAATTGTTGATAATCATTAATAAAAATTATCACTATAATATAATGAAATTGATCAAAAGAATATTTGTATTGATAATTATATGTGTTTTATGCGTTTTATTGTACTGCATCTTTAGCAAAAATATTAAAGAAGGTATGAGTGAAACAATTCCAAAAAAAATATGGACTTTTTGGGATGGTGAACCAAATAATTTTATTAATAAATGTATAAATTCATGGAAAAAACACAATCCGGATTGTGAAGTAACAGTATTAAATAAAGAAAATGTGCATGAATATTTACCAGAGTTATATTTTAATACATTAAAACATGTTGATGACATACGTCATTTTTCAGACGTGGTCCGAGTTTTTATTTTAGCAAAATATGGAGGTATTTGGAGTGATGCATCTATAATATGTTATGATAGTTATGATTGGATATTTGAATTACAAAAGGAAAAGCAAGTAGAATTTATAGGATATTGGATTAATGATGATAACAAAGAATCTCCAATAATTGAAAATTGGTTTTTTGCTTGTATTCCAAATTCAACCATGGTAAATGATTGGAAAGATAGTTTAATGATTTCGCAAAAATATGAAAACAAAGACGAATATATTGATTTTTTAAAAACAAAATGTGATTTAAATGCAATAGAGAGTCCTGATTATTTATGGATGCATTCTGCATTACAAAATATATTGCAAAATAATAAAAATAAATATAAATATGAAGTATTTAGCGCACATGATGGTCCATTTAAATATACATCTGAAAATGATTGGAATGCAAGTAGATCGATAGATTCGTTAATTAAATGCAATGTTGAATCTAATTGTAAAGAAAAATATAATAGTTTTGTAAAGTTAAATGGTTATATACGTGGAGAAGTAAATGCAACAAATGAAAATAAAATCATTTCATAATCTACAAAAAGGCAAAAGATAAAAATATATAAAGACTATATACAAATAAATATGGATGTTCTTCAAGAAGTTCGTGATATAAGTAAAAAATCATTTCTTTCCCATGTTTTTTCAACAACAGAAGAAGGAAAAGCTGAAATATTAAATGTAGTACAATATGCAACTTTAGGAATAATTCCGATTGTGTTGTTGAATAAAGCAATTCAACGTTTTATACCAGAAGCTGATAGTGAAAAATCATCATTGGAATTGTTAGTAGAAGTATTTTTGCAAACCATCATCATGTTTTGTGGTGTTGTGATTATTCATCGATTAATCACCTATTTTCCTACATATAGTGGATTTAAATATGAAAATTTAACATTGACGAATGTTATTTTGGCATTTTTAATTATTGTATTAAGTATTCAGACAAAATTAGGCATTAAGGTAAATATTTTGTCTGATCGTGTCATGGAAATGTGGAATGGACCTACAGAATCTGCACCAGTTCAAAAACGTGGTTCTATGCACGCAAATAGTCAATCGGATTATTTCAACAATATAGGAGAAGGTCCAGGATTCCCACCTGCCCCAGTTGTGACAACAAAAGCTCCAGCACCTCCTGTACAAAATGCACCCAAACAAGACGAAATGTTTGATATGGGAGGACCTCAAGCAGCAAATGGTGTTTTGGGTGGATCTTTTGGGTCATTCTTTTAAATTAAAAATATAAATAATTATTATTAAACAATTAATACTAATTATATGTTATTTAATAAATCGTATAAAAAAAGGAAAGATGATGATGTAAATATAGAACAGGAGTTAAAAAATCGTTTAAGTTCTATCAAAAATGATTATAATATGCTTCAACAAATGCGAGAAAGAAATACAATCGGCAATTATTATGATGAACGATTTAAGAAAACCACTTTTGAAACAAAACAAAAACCCAGTTTTAAAATGGTTTCAAGTATTCAAGTGAATGAAAATAATAATGCTTTTTTAAAAAATGCTTTTAATGTTCGAAAATCTTCACGACATTTTGTTTTAAATAATCGGTTACCAAATTATAATCGCAATGAACAATTTTCACTACAACTTAATACAAATAAAAAATCAAATGAAATTATTGAAAATGATTTTACAATAAATAATGATAGTGAAGATAGCAGTGAAAATGACGAGGATAGCGAAGACGATATTGATTTTGATTTATTATTAAATAATAAGAAAAAAGAAAATGTTTCATCGAACAAAGAAAAAAAAGACATGAAACATTATAATGAAGCAATAAATATTATTGAAGAACCTATTACAAATAGTTATCCAGTAGAAAAAAAGGCATATCAAGAAACAAATAGTATTTTTGGCAATACTTTAACTGAATATTTACAAAATGGTAATAAAATTATCAATGATTTATATGTGGCAAATAATAAATTAAAAGATGATAACATACAATCGGTTTGTTATACAACATGGCATACTAAAAATTTACCTCCACTAATGGAAAAAAATTTCAATGCTATCCAAGAAAAAAATCCTGAAATCACGTTTCATTTATATGACGAAAAAGATAGTCGAGATTTTATTAAAAATAATTATGATGGTGATATATTGGACGCATATGACCGACTTTCACCGTCTTCTTATAAATCCGATTTATGGCGTTATTGTATTTTATATAAAAAAGGAGGTATCTATTTAGATATTAAATATAATACGATTAATAATTTCAAGTTAATTGAATTATGCAATAAAGAACATTTTGTTTATGATCATGCTAATAATTCAGATAAGAAAAGTTTTTGGAATAAAAATGAGTTTGGTTTATATACAGCATTTATTGTATCCCAACCTGGTAATAAAATACTTCGTCAATGTATTCATAAAATTACCGAAAACACCGAAAACTTTTATTATGGAAAAAATGCATTATATCCTACAGGACCAGGATTATTAGGTCAATGTTTTTTTACGAATAGTTTTCAATTAAATAAAATGAAAGAAATTGAATTATTTCACCACAATGATTCGAATGCAATTATTTATAAAAATACAAAAATATTGGATATATACGAAGATTATCGAAAAGAACAAACAGAATACCAAAATAATTTACATTACAGTGCTCTTTGGAATCAACGATGTATTTATAATATGAAATTTAGCATAGGAAGTTTAAGTAAAAAAACACGTAAATACAATGAATTTTTACCCAAAATATTATGTATTTGTCATATTGGTAGTTATCAAGTTTTTGTAAAAATGAAACAATATATAGATAATTTAATATCGGCACATTATGATGATTATAATTTAACGATTTATTTCAATATTATCGAAACCATGTCAAAAGAGAATATGTCTGAAATTAAAAATATGTATCCAGACGAGAATTATGTTTTATCTGAAAATTATGGGTTTGATATTGGGAGTTTTTTCCATATACTAGAAATAATTAAACAACGTAAAGAGAAATATGATTATGTTGTTAAAATTCACACAAAAACCAATAATGAGAAGCGTGATAATTTATTGCAACCTATATTAGGAAACGTGCAAACAATTCGTAAAATAATATTACAAATGAAAGAAAATGACAAAATAGGGATCATTGCCTCTAAAAAAGCTCGTTGTATTGATAGTCACACGGATTTTATTCGAAATCAAAGTTATTTACAAAAACTGGTTACATGGTATTTCAAAGAGCAAACGCGTATAACAAAACAAGTATATGTTACAGGGACTATGTTTTGGTTAAGATTTGACATATTGCAACAAACTTTTATGAAAATAAATATACCGAATATTATCAATTCTTTCAATAATATAAACACATTTGATTGGAATTGGTACTATTATGCAAACAATAAATTTTTAATGAATATAAATTTACAAGAAAATGCATTATATGAACATTTTATAGAAAAAGGAAAAGCAATGAATTTATCGGGTAATATTTTCCATGCTATAAAAAATGGAACGCGTAGTTTTCATTTACGTGATGGTATGATGGAACATGCATATGAACGATTTTTTTGTTACGCATCTCATAGATTAGGACTTCAAATAATGTTTATAAATTAGGGTTCTTTACTTACAATCGAATTTACCAATTCCATTTGTTTTAATGATTTTTCAATTGATTTCTTTTTGTCTAATCCATTGAATAAATATTCAGTTTTTGGCGCGACCTCGTTTATTTTAATTTGTTTATAAATCGTTTCGATTTTATCTGTTACATTTTGCAATATTGCTTTGTTGGGCAATATTTCAACGTCTGGATTGACAGTTTCGGTAATTAAACTAACTGCATAATATAGTAAATAACGCCTTTTTTTTGGAGATGCATCTGTAAATTTAATACAAAATAAATGAACTAACGATTGCATTGTCTTTTCAATAAGTTTATTGTTTTGAATAGAAGCATAATCAATTAAAATATCCCATATCATCCATATTATATTATTGCGACATTTGTTATCTACTTTATAATTGCGAGATTCGCATTTTATAATTTGCTTTCGTTTTTTACAAATGGTTTCAAATTCAAGTGTCCATTCTATCCAATAACATGCTGATGCCATATTTTTACAATCATTCGATAATGAGTAAGATAGTTCATTCATGGCAATAATTAATTCACGTGGATCTTTTTGCTTCATATTATTTCGAATATAATCTGTGTTGGGTGCCTTTAGTTTATTGGAAAGTTGCGTCATATCAAAATCGTCACTTGACTTTATTTTTATTTGTTCGAATGCCGGTTTTTTTAATGATAACGTAAGTGTGCAAATAATCTCTGCAAATAGTTTGCGTATCTTTTCATTATTTCTGGCATCTAATTCCGATACAAATGTGCCTTGATTCATATTATTTCGAAATGTATTGTATCGCATATCTAAATAAATTGCTATTTTTGGATTACCAATATAAATATATTTTGAAGTATAATATAAAATAATTTCCCACACTTCTGAAAAATGTCCGGCACATATTAATTCTGCACACCAATAACATGCCGGTTCTATTTTTTGAGATAATATTGAATCGATCAATTTTTTTTTAACATCAGATTTTTTATAATTGGAAAAAGAAAAACCTTTAAAATCTGATTGATCGCGAATATCGTTAATCTCTATCATATCATTTACTGTAGTATTTTGTAATTCTGGTTTTTCAATAATAATTGGCGGATACAATACGTTTGCATCGTATTGTAAAGTTGAATCGTCATTGTTCATTTATGTTATTTATAACATATATAAATATTAGTTTATATCATTATATAGTTAAAATACAATGATATGGTGCAAAATAATACATAAAATACTAAATATAGATGATAAAAGTAGCAAAATCATTTTTGAAGCTACAAATATGTGGGAAGATGTTTATATGAATGAACATGTAAATAACCAAATAAGACCGAATATGACCTTACATTGTCATGTTTTTAATATGTTAGGTAAATATGGCGTTGTATGTAGTAAATTAAATATATATAATATAATAGAGAATACGTTTTTTTCTGACAATTATAAAAAAGAACTTGTTTTGTTTGAAAAAACACAAAAAATCTATTATACATTATTAAAATTTGTGAATTTATGTAAAATTAAAAGAACGTCTGTAAAGGTGAATACCGATTTGACATTAAATGAGATAAGTGTAAATGATAAAAACACGGTTTGTATTTATCAAAATAATGCCATTTATTATTTTTCGGTTTGCGATCTAATCAATATATGCAATTCAGCACTTATATTTTCGTACGAGTTTTTTGCTGAACCGTATATCCCGAAAAACCCTTACACAAATATTCCATTTACAAAAGGCATTTTATTGAAAATATATGATTCCATTCGTTATTCAACTTATAAAATGCCTATTTTATTAGAATTATTTTATAGACAGCAATTTGATATTGAGTTATTTTTGTTGAAATACGAACCGATCATACGAGATGAATGTATCGATAGTTTCATGAAAAAGGGGGATATAGACGAAAAGTGTGATTATATTCATGAATTATTGTCAATGAAATATTATTATAAATCTTTATTTATACATGAATATTTTCCAAAGGATATTCTAGCAAAAGCATTTGAACCTATTTTATACAATTATATATTGGCAGAACATTCATTATTATCAACACAAAAAAGATGGAAAAAAAAATGTATTATGAAATACATGTTACGCAAATTTATTGATGAAAACCCTACATTTGGACGAAAGCAAACATTATTTAGAAAACCGCAATTTGGAGTTTCAAATACTAAACGGGTTACATATACTAACTTTATGTGTAATTATATTCCTATTGATAAAAATATAACAATACCAAAAGATAGAGAAAAAGCCAAAGAATTTTTTAAATATATTAATGAATACGAAAGTGAGAGTGAAGATAGCGATGATGAAAGTGATAGTGGTGGTGATGAAACACATATAATACCTTTATACGATGGTGGATCTGAATCCAATAATGATAACCAACTAACACCTATTCCAAATACTTCAGACACAACTAATGAAATCATAATGGATGATTTATTTAAAAATGATAGTGAATGGGATGATTTGATTAATGATACTGATAGTGTGTCTTAATATTTTATTTCGAGATCTTAATAAAAAATATTCTTTTATTAAGATACAAATGTTTTATTTAATTATTCAACAATAATACGTGGTGATACATTGATAGTTTGTAATTCTTGTGACATAAGTTTATAGGCATAGGGTAAATCTACCTTGGCAAAATCGGTTGTATTATCGCACGTGTTACACCTATGAATTGTAAAAGTGTCTTGATGGAATGATTTCTTGTTTCCGTCATTATAAGAAGCAATCATACCACATTTCTTACAAATATGAACATTATATTTATCGGATACATCATAGAGTCTTTCTTTGCAGAATCTTGATATACCATGAGATAACATAACATCCCTTTCCATCTCTCCAATTCTGAAACCACCATCGCGACTTCTTCCCTCGGCCGGTTGTCTGGTCAAATTCACCATGGGACCAATTGAACGACTATGTTGTTTGTCATTTACCATATGTTTCAATCTTTGGTAAAATACAGGTCCAATGAATATATTGGTTTCCATTTGTTGTCCAGATAAACCATCATACAATACTTCATTTCCATAACTTTCATAACCTAGATTTTGAAGTTGGGTTGCAATTGTTTTAATATCTAGATCACCGAAACTAGTTCCATCTCCAAATAAACCTAATTCGAGCAATACTTTACCCAATAGTGTTTCCTTCAATTGACCAATAGTCATACGAGAAGGAATAGCATGAGGATTTATAATAATATCCGGTCTCATTCCATCTTTTGTAAATGGCATGTCACATTCTGGTATAATATTACCAACTGTACCTTTTTGTCCATGCCTTGATGAGACCTTGTCTCCTAATACTGGTTTTCTAAAAGTTCGAATACGTACTTTTGCAAAATTGTACCCATCGCCATTTCTTCCCGTGTAATTTTTATCAATATACGTCTCCTCTGTTGTTCGGAATGTTTTACTTTGATCTTCATATTTAATCGTTTTTGTAGGATCATTTCGATTTTCTTTAATAGGAACAATTTTTGCAATAATCACATCGCGGTTTTCAACCAATGTATTTTCAGGAATAAAACCTTGTGTGTTTAGTTTATCATAATTTCCAAATTTCACACTCTTTGTTTTTGCAGGATTAGGTTTGCATCTGATGATTTCATCTCGAATGATGTTCTTATCTTCATCTTTCTCTGTATGATAAATAGTTGCAGAAAAGAGTCCTCTATCGATTGATCCTTTATTTACTAACACAGAATCTTCCTGATTATATCCAGTATGTGACATAATTGCTACATGTATTTGTGTCCCCGAAGGAATTTTATTTAACTTAATCATATTCATTAATCGCGTATCTACCAATGGACGAGAAGGATATGACAGTACATATGCCGTCTTATCCATACGTCTATCAAAATTAGTAGCATAAACACCCATTGCTTGCTTACCCATAGCACATTGATACGTGTTTCTAGGAGCTTGATTATGATCGGGAAATGGAATACAAGATGCAAGAACTCCAAAGATAGCACTTGTATGGATTTCACAATGAGAATAGTTAATAATGTCTCCTTTTTGTGAGTGATCATCTTTTGTTTTCATAGCAATTGTAGAATAGTTTTGTTCTTCGGGATCAATGTATTCAATCACTGAATGATCCAAATGACATTCTGTTAGTAAATCATTCCAGGACAATTCGTTATTATTCAACTTATTTATAACATCTTTTGTAATCAATGCCTTGTTGTTTTTTACTCGCAAAACAGGTCGGGTTAATCTACCTCCGTCATTACAAATTCGAATTTCAAGTGCTTTAAAATCCATGACAATAGACGTATAAATATTAATAATACCCTTGCATTTTTTATCATGAATATCTTCGTAAAACTCAATTGGGTTATCGACTACACCTACCCAACAACCATTAATCATCACTTTAGTTTTGTTGTGCAATTCTTTTGGTTTAGTATTATCTACTTGAATAATTCTTGGTAGAATATATTCATAAAGTGATGAACTATCTGTAGGTATAGTGAGATGTGCCATATAACTAATATTCTTTACTACACCAATTGACTGACCCTCTGGAGTTTCTGCCGGACACAAGAAACCCCAGGTTGTATTATGTAGTTTTCTAGGTGCAATCAATTCGCCACTTTTTTCAAGAGGCGTGTTAATTCTGCGCAAATGACTTAAACTAGATACATATGTTAATCTGTTTAGTACTTGGGCCACACCAACTTTACTACTATTTGCCTGTTTAATACTGAAATCACCAGTTGATAATGCACGAGCAATACCATTTTCAATTGTCATTGATTTCATAATCTTGTAAATATTGGTCATATTGATAATGTTCTCGTAATCTTCTGATGAACGCCATGAACCATTGTTGATTTCACGAACAACCTGTTTCTGCATCTCTTTCACCAACTTATTGAAATAATTACGAAATAGATTGTTTAGGAGAGTACCAGTCAGTTCAATCCTCTTGTTCAAATAAGAATCGCGGTCACATGGTGAAATCCAACCTAAACTAGTTTGCAAAAGTTTGTTTGCCATATAACCCAGCATATATAGTTTTTGATTCCTTGTTCTACAATGAGGAAACAAGTCGTTGGTTAATACTTCATTGGTAAATTCCAGTTTCTTTTGTTGTCCCTTTTCCTTGTCCATATTAATTGGAGTATATGCAACATAACTTACAATATGTGCGAGAGCATCTTCTTGTGTCATATACTTATTTGCGTCAATAACAGATGCTTGGAGGCAGTTCGTAAGTTCTGCCTTCTTTTCGTCTTCAATATCCAATGAAATATATTGGCAAATATCCTTATCACTAATAATACCAATTGCGCGAAATAATACAAACAATTCTATAGGTTGCTTAATACGAGGAATTTGAATATAAATTCCATGACCAAAACCATTGTTTTTGGATGCAATCATCATTTCAATTTGTTTTGGAGAAATGCATTTAAAATCAGGAACGGATTTAATTTCCGCATACCATGTCCATTTTGTCGTATTCTTTCCATCAAATACAGAAACTCGATTTTCGGCAGCACGTTCTTGACCCAATACCGTTTTTTCCGAACCTTTTACAATAAAGTAACCACCACAGTCCATCTCACACTCACCTGTCAAAGACGGATGAATGTGATTATTTTGACTTAAAATACAAATCGACGATTTTATCATAATCGGCATTTTACCAATGTTGATCTTTGGTAATGTTTTGTAAATAACTCTAGGATTATCCATGGTTTCCGAGTTGCGAATTGTATATTTTATATTCAAATCAACGGCCATTGTCGATGCATATGTAAAATTACGAATTTTTGCCTCATCTGGAAGCATTATCTTCGTTGCACCATTATTTTCATGAATTTGTGGAGGGTATAACTTAAAATTGCCAAATGATATATCTATTTCTAGTAAATATTGATCCTTTTCTTGAACATAATCGTTTTCGGAATGGATAGTTACACTGTTAAACATCTGAATAGTACGCTGTATTTGGTAATTAATAAAATGATTGTAGGATTCGATTTGATGTCTTACTAAGCGTTCCAAATGTTGTCCGCGAAAATAAGATTCAATAATAGTAAATGGTTCCTCTGTATAATTACCCAAATGCGATAGAATATTCTCTTCAATATCGCTCATCACCTTGGTAGGTTCATCGATTGTTTGTATATTTTCTTCAATATCGCTGACCTTCTTCTTGGTTTTTTTAATACGAATTGTTTTTCCCCTATTTCCATCAACATTCATTTTGCAATTTTGTGTAATATTTGAGTTTAAGGATACTTCAGACATGGCTTATTATTACCTAAGTATTACCATATACTTCAAATCAATTTTTTATATTCTTTTGAATTGTATTAAAAACATATATATTACGTGAAAAATATAATAAACATATTTTATGCAATTGTATAAATGTTACCAATTAAATTTGTAGAAATATTAGATGCTGAACAAAAAAGGCAAAATTTTCAGTATATTGATTACATGAATATAGTAAAACTAACAGATTATCACTTTATGCAACAACGATTTTCAAAAGAGAGTTTTTCGGGAGGAAACGGTAATAATGAAACAAATTATCAATTGTTTGATCCAATGAAAACATCTAACCCATTTTTAAAAGGTATATTGTCTGATAATCTGTTTCAGAGTAAGACATCAGATAAAAAACAGTCAAAGTCACCTAAAATAATACAGAAAACGAAAACGGCAACAATTGAAGTGAATATTGAATCTATTTCAGACTTATTGCATATTGTAGAACAAACTGAATATTCAGAGGATACCGAATATAATGTAGATCTTAAAGCACTCATTAACATTAAAGAAGAACTGAGTCAATTAAATTCGATGATTGGCCTACATGATTTTAAATGTCAAATTTTAAATCAAATATTGTATTTTATACAAAATTTACATGTAAATACTGAATCCGATTTTATGCATACCGTTTTGTCTGGTCCGCCGGGAACGGGTAAAACCGAAATTGCTACTATATTAGGAAAAATGTATTCGAAAATTGGTATTTTGAAAAACAATGTCTTCAAAAAGGTAAATAGAAGTGATTTGGTTGCTGGATATTTGGGACAAACGGCAATAAAAACGTCCAATGTAATCCAAGAAACTTTAGGTGGTTGTCTTTTTATTGATGAAGCATATTCATTGGCTAGTAATTTTGAAGGAGATAGTTTTACACGCGAGTGTATTGATACTTTATGTGAAGCATTAAGTAAGCATAAAGATGAATTAATGGTTATTATTGCTGGTTATAAAGACGAACTAGATAATACATTTTTTAAGGCAAATAAAGGTCTGAATTCAAGATTCATTTGGCGATTTTATTTAGATAAATATGATCATTCCGAATTAAAAGAAATATTTTTGAAAAAGGTAAATGAAAATAAGTGGAGTCTGACTGTACAAGAAAAGGAACTTTTGTCATGGTTCAAAGAAAAATATAAAAGTTTTCAATATTATGGTCGCGATATTGAACTATTATTTTCCTATATTAAAGTTTGTCACGGTAGAAGATTGTATGGAAAATCCAATGATTTGCGAAAACAAATAAATATGGACGACATCAATAAAGGTTATGAACAATTTCTAAAAAATAAATTAGTGAAAGAAGAAATTTCTCCTCAATTATTCGGTTTATATGTATAATTTGGAAAATATTGTTCTTTGTGTATGTTAAGTATGAATAAAACTATTTCTATTAATCCTGATTTATTTAAATATACTAGTAAAAAAAATTCTAGGAAAAAAGATAAAACTGAAAAAGGTGATATTAAAATTAAACCAACCACAAATGAAAGGCAACAAAATAAAGTTCTAAGAAAACAACATATATTACGTTATCTTCGACAACAACAAGAAAACAATTATAAAAAACTATTACAAAACGAAGAGCAAAAAGTGAAAACAAAAAAACCAATATCAAGTGATTTCAGTAATGATTTTGACGATTCGTTGAATTACCTAAAATCGTTACCTAAGAATAATGCCACACATAATCATAGTGTTAAATCATTTCATCATTCAAATAATTCTGCATTGAATGATCCATTGGAACCGATTGTCTATAATAATCAGTTTGATATTCAGGATGATTCACCAATAACACTTTCAAAACCAGTTATGTCCAATGTATCCAATCCGAATTGGGGATGTTTGAAAAATGGTACTTTACCTACTTATCGAAACTGGAAACAACATACGCAAAAAAAACATGAACAACCTATTAATATTGTACAAGAACCTGTAAATAGTATTCAAGAAACAATTGGAATAAAACATCCAAAACCTACTTTATTTGCAGCAATGAAAGCAAAAAGGGAAAATCCACAACCAAAATTGAATTTTTTAAAACAGAAAAAAACAATTCGAAGAAATTATAAAGTGGGTCGTTCAAGTGTTTTTTCAAATATTGCCGTTTTAGTATCGAATAAAACGATTCGTAATAATATTATGAATAAAAGTCAAGAATTAAAACATGTTTCTATGAATGATGTTAGACGATATTTAATAAAAAGAGGGTTTATACGTGTAGGATCAGGTGCTCCAAATGATGTTTTGCGAAAAATGTATGAAGCCGCAAACCTGATGTGTGGCGAAATTGAAAATCATAATACAGATAACTTACTGTATAATTACTTGAATGATCAATAATATTTGAATTTTTCATAATATTCATATATTATAAATGAATGAGATAAGTTCTAATGAATTTAATGATTTTACATTATTTGATATATTTAACAAAAAGGGTTTTATCTATTTAATAATGTCCATTAATAATGAACCGGTATCAAGTGAAGAAATCACTGTTACTATAAATAATAATAAATTGGATTTTGCAGAAAAATATGAAAAAAATTCAAAGGAACCTACATTGATATTTTTATATACATACGATAAAAGTGAAGATGTAAATGTGAATATCAGATATAAAAATATTGAAAGAAGTTTTTTTGCAAAACATGTTTCTTGTGAAAAAAAAGGGTTTTTAGCACTTACCACTTTGTTTAAAGATGATTACGTATATTTTTCCACCTATTATGATTATTACATGAAACAGGGCGTGGATCACTTTTATATGTATTATAATGGAAAAGTGACAAAAGATATATGCGATAAATTAAATTATCCGAATGTTACTTTAATTGAATGGGATTTTCGATATTGGAACTGTAAAAGAAAATGTAAATTTGGTCATCATGCACAAATGGGTCAAATATCCGATGCTATATATAGATATGGAAAATATAATTATAATTATATGATTTTTAACGATATGGATGAATATTTTCATATTGAAAATCATAGTTTAAAAAGTTATATTCGAGCAAATCCACGCCCGAGTGTATTTGGATTTTGTAACATTTGGTCTAAATTAATTAATAGTAATGATGTTCCATGTCAAATACCATCTGAATTTTTGGTAGATTCAAAAAAAAAATATAAGGCGCAATCAAAAAATATTTATAAATTACATGACATTAAATTAATAGGTATTCATGAACCCTGTTCATTTTTTAAACGTAAAGGAAGTATTACTAATTTAGATATGTATCATTTTTTTTCTTGGAATAAATGCCGAACTGTCAATGAACAATGGAAGAAAATAAAGATAATGTAAATATATTATTTCAATACGATATATTATTTTGTTACGTTAGTTACGAAAGTTACATAAATTATAAATATATTCTGTAAAGCAAAATACAAACCCATTTTCCATTATTTTATTAATGAACGAATATTCGCTCTGATAAATGAGATTTATTTGCAAATCTTGATAATCCATTGCGGTTTCATATCTGTCTAAATATTCGTCGTATGCGTCGTCATATACATCTTCTTCCTTTATTGTAGGGAGATTTGTAAATGTATCATTTTCGGTATCGTAAAAGTAACCATAATCGTTATCTTCTTCCATGAACGAATTACTCGGTATAACGGGTTTTACTGTGTATGTTGCCATTGACTCTTTCTTCTTATATATAATTATAGATGTTAATATTTGAAAATAAAAAAGGGTTTTCAATTTTATGTATCTGCAACATTTACCGCATATCATTTATTTAATATATATAAATAGTTTCTCTATTATTTATATAGTATGAGCGAATCAATTTATGGAGAATATATAACATTAACTAGAAAATATAAAAAACTATATGGTGAGAAAACGATTGTTTTACTACAGGTAGGTGCGTTTTTTGAAGTATATGGATTTCGAGATTCCAAAGGTGATGTCCAAGAAAGCGAAATATGTGAATTTTCTCGTATATGCAATTTGAACATTTCTGAAAAAAAAGCTGAATATATGGAAAAACAAGTATTGATGGCAGGATTCCGGGATTATACATTAGACCGATATTTGGAAAAATTAACTTCGTCAAGTTATACAGCAGTTGTTTATGTCCAAGAAAAAGTTGATAATAATAAACCCGTTCGAAAATTAGATAGTGTTCATTCTGCAGGAACTTACATGTCATATGATACCGAAAGTGAAGAAAAGATAACTAATAATATTGCATGTATTTGGATCGATATACATAAACCCATTTTACAAACAAAGGGTTTTATTAATAATGTATCGAAAACAAGAGAGACAATGATATGTGGTGTCGCAATAGCCAATATTTTTACAGGAACGTCCTATATTTCTGAATTTCAACAACCTTTATCTATACAACCTTCTACATTTGACGAATTAGAACGGATAATTTCTACACATTCTCCTAGTGAGATCATTTTTATTTCACCGTTTGTCCAAGAAGAAATACAATCTATTTTACAATTTTCTGGTACTCATTCCAATTCTATTCATTATATTGATAGTTCTTCTTCTGAAAAAGTCGAAAAATGCACCCAACAAAAATATATTTCACATATTTTAGGCACATTTTACGGAGAAGATGCCCACAATACGTGCGTTGAATTTAATCTATATCCTACTGCCACCCAATCATTCTGTTTTTTACTGGATTTTGTCCAAGAACATAACCCTAATTTAGTAAAAAATATATCTATACCGATTTTCCATACCAATTCTGAAGTATTATTAGCCAATCATACATTGAAACAATTGAATATATTGGATGATGTGTCATTAAATAGCACACAGCATGGTCATCTTTCTTCTGTAAATTCTTTCTTAAATAAGTGTTGTACTTCAATGGGAAGAAGACAGTTTTTTACTCAATTAGTAAATCCTACCACAAACGAAGAATGGTTGGACACAGAATACAAAATGACTGAAACCATTTTGTCGGAAAACTTATCCGAGTTTATACCTAAATTTCGCAAATTATTTAGTCAAATAAAAGATATTGAACGAATTTGCAGACAAATCGTTCTTAGAAAAATATATCCGTCGTCACTGTTTTATTTATACCAATCTATTGGATTTATTTCCAGTATATATGAAGACATTTATCAATACGACTCCATTCAACAGTACTTACATCCTTCCTCGAATAATATTAATGATATTTTCATTGAAATACGTAAATTTTTAGACAATCATTTGTTTATCGATAAATGTAAAAATATATCTTCGATTAACACGTTTGATGAATGTATTATAAAACCAGGAGTCAGTAATGACCTCGATAATTTATTACATAGTTTAGAAACAAATAATTATCTATTTTCTTATATTCATGAAACATTGAATGATTGTGTGCGAAAACAAGACAAAAAAATAGACAATAATGTTGAATATGTAAAGATTCATAACACAGAAAAATCTGGTGCTACTTTACAAATCACTAAAAAACGAGGATTATTATTAAAAACATTTGTCCAAGAACACAAAGAAGAAGAAATACCTAAATTAATGGGGACAAAATGGGGGGATATTAAATTATCTTCAGCAAGTGGAAATGCCGATGAAATTGAATTCCCGTTTCTGACAAAAGTATGCCGCGATATTCTTCATCAAAAGGAATATATGAATAAACTGATTGCGAAATCATATCAAGATATACTCGAAATGGTTGAAACCGAACATTATGAAAAACTAGAAGTGATTGCCAATTATATTGCGAAATTTGATGTTTTGATTAATAAGGCATATATTGCAAAAGAATATAAGTATTGCAAACCTACCATTGAAAATAATTCCGAAAAGTCGTTTGTGAATATTAAGGCACTTCGTCATGTATTAATCGAACACATTCAAACCAAGGAAATTTATGTTGCAAATGATATTGAATTGGGCAACAAACAAAATGGCGTTTTGTTATATGGAACAAATGCAGTTGGAAAAACGAGTTTTATAAGAGCCCTCGGTATTTCGATTGTGATGGCCCAGGCGGGATTGTATGTTCCGTGCGCATCTTTTCATTATAAACCATATCAGGCGATTTTTTCACGTATTTTAGGCAATGATAATTTGTTCAAGGGGTTATCTACCTTTGCGGTGGAAATGTCAGAATTGCGCGTTATTTTAAAATTATCCAACGAAAATAGTTTGATTTTAGGTGATGAATTATGTTCTGGTACAGAAACAGAATCGGCATTAAGTATATTTGTTTCAGGTCTTATTGATATGCACAAAAAAAATTCTTCTTTTATTTTTGCAACACATTTTCATGAAATTATTAATTATGAAGAAATTCAAAATCTACATAAACTGTCTTTGAAACACATGTCTGTTCGTTACGATAGGGCATTGGATGCTCTCATTTACGACAGAAAATTAACCGATGGTCCAGGAAATCGAATGTATGGTTTGGAAGTATGTAAATCACTTTATTTACCAGAAGAATTTTTAGAACAAGCGTATTCAATTCGAACCAAATATTTTCCTGAGTCAAAAGGCGAATTATCTCATTCTATAAGTAAATACAATGCCAGTAAAATCAAAGGAATTTGTGAATTATGCAAAAATGATCTAGGTAATGAAATACATCACTTACATCAACAAAAAGATGCCGATGATGATGGGTTTATTGTACAAGATGACGGGGGCGTTGTTCATAAAAATCACCCTGCAAATTTAATGTCAGTGTGTGAAGAATGTCATGATAATTATCATGCAAATGAGGAAAATATGACATTGATAAGAAAAAAAACAAGTAAAGGATATAAAATTGAAGGTCTTTAATTTATTTAATATAGTGCAAAAAACATTAAAATGAGTAATTCAAGTGGTTCTGAAAATTCTTTTCAATTACATCATATTGATAATGATGCTGTAGATATTGTAAGTGACGAATTAAGTTGTTCTTCGTGTGAATCTAATGAAGATGAAAATGAAGATGAAAATGAAAATATACAACGAAAACAAACATTGTCTGAAATATATCCTTATGATAATAATGATGTAGCAGAAGCAAAACGTATAGGAATGACGATAGAAGAACTGTTCAAAATGTATCAAGAAATAAATAATTATGTATCCAATGAACCCGAATACATGCCCGAATGGCCATTTGACTATGGTTTAGGATATAGCGATGAAGGTATGGAGGAATCTTATTATGGATAAATCATATGTGTCAGACATTTTGTATATTTGTATTTTTTATCAATTTTTTTGTATTCTAATAAATATCATAAATTAATAGAGAATGGATCGCATATTAAGATGGAGAAGTCATATAAATGGAAGACCTTGGTATCATAATAAAAAAACTGTAATTGTTTCCCCAATTGAAGATGTAAAACAAGAGGAAATCGAAAAGAAACCACTTCAACCTGAATGGAAAGATGACGAACAAAAAATATTACGAGGCGATCAATATAGTTCATATAGTTATGGTGGAGGACGATTTGGAAATCAGATCATTCGAAATTTAGCTATGTCTTTGATTGCTGAAAAATTTGATTTAATTATACGATATCAACGTAGTGAAGAAATTGAACAACTCGGATTTACATTATTTAGTGGTAAGAAAAAATATAACAAACATAAAGTAGTAGATGAAAGAAATTATTATGGTATGTTAAAACGAAAAAGTGTATATTTTAATATTCGAAGCAAAGGAACCTCTTTTTACCAAACAAAAGAAATAACGGATGATATTAATATTTATTTAAATTCTCCAAAAATTATGGATCAAATTATGGAAAATAATGTTCATAAAGAGCGCTACAAAAATAATAATGATTGTTTTGTACATATCCGTCTAGGCGATGTTACCGGATGGACACCTGGATTCGAATATTATTATCGCGTTCTTTCACAACTTAAATTCGATAAATTATATATTTCTACTGATTCACCCGATCACGAAATAATTTCTAAACTTAGAAATTCATTTCGCAATTTGGAGTTATATGATACAACTTTACCTGACATAATGTTATTTGCTTCTACATGCAAACATGTTGTTTTGTCATATGGTTCTTTTTCGGCAGTGATTGGATACTTGTCTTTTTTTTCTCAAGTTTATTACAAAAGAATAAGTAATAAAACTGCGTGGGATTGGAATTCGGGTGATAAAAATAATATGTTTAATGATAAATATACCAAAATAGGTCAATGGAAAGAAATTGTTTAATGTAAATAAAATAAATAAAATGTTTCTATTATTAGAAACGTTTTATGAATGAAGATATAGAAATTCCAAAACATATGCCACTAGAATTGTGTAATTATATATTAAATTATATACCTACACAAAGATGTGTTTTATGTCATAAACACTTTAAAACCAGTTGTTATTCTAATTATCCGTTATGCTCTTTTCAGTGTAAGATAAAAAACTGTATGGCAATAATTTACAATATATGTATGTCTATTACCATATCAATAATATGTATAATTTTATATATTCGATTATTGATTTATATGGTATTTAAAATGATATGTTTTATACTATATTGGTTAATAGTAATATTTTAAATAATCAATGTCTTTTCACAACTAGTAATAACGCTTCCTGGTATGTCTGTTTTGGTAATATTACTAATGATTGTGTAAATAATTTCTACGTTTTTACTACTTTTTAATTTGGAATGCTGCTTGCATAATATAGCTCCTTGTTTAATAATATATCGAAAATCCTTTTTGTTTAGTTCAACATCTAGTTTTGCAATTACATGACTTGATGAATGACCTTTTACATGGAACCATATATGATGGTCTTCAGCATCATCGATGATATCGAAGTTTTCTTCGGCATTTTTACCAATTACATATTCAACATCAATATGTAATTTCGGAAATGAAATAATTTTTGATATAGGCATAATGAATGATTAGTTTTGCTCATGTCTTGGATTTTATTTCAATTTTATCATTCATATTTACTACATTGTTTGCACCATTTTATTTATATCTTATTATGCTGTATTTACAGTTGAACTCGCATTTGGTTGAGTTTGAGGATTTTGACCAGGAATCGGCATAGTTGGTGTAGGTAGTTGGGGTATTCCTGGTGTAGGTGGTTGGGGCATTCCTGGTATAGGTGGTTGGGGGTTATTTGAACTCGGGGGCGGACTTATCATTGCAGGACTAGGTGCAGGACTTATCATTGCAGGACTAGGTGCAGGACTAGGTGCAGGACTTATCATCGGAGGAGTGGGTGGTTGGGGTTTGTTTTCGGGTTCTTTTGGTGGAATATATCTTGGACCCTTTTGGCAATTTCCGTAACAATCGCCTTGATAATAATAGACATCTCTATTTTTAATGGATGTATCACTATATGCCATTTTATTTTTCGGACCATTTTCGTCTCCTTCAACACATTTTTCTCCACCAAACAATACACAACATTCGGTTGTTGCACACACATCTGTTGGTAAAGCATTACATTTTTCATTTACAGTATTCATAATATTATCCGTTTGCTCACAAAAACCTTTCATATGTAGTTGGTTAATTTTCTCGGGTTGTGTTTTAAATACATGGTTGTTTAAATATGTCATTTCAGAATAAGAAGGACTATATCCAAGACCTTTGTACATAATAGTTCCTGGTTCGTAATATACAGGATTACCTGCAATTGATTTCGGGTCTAATCCTTGAACAATCGATGGTTGTACGGGTTTAAATTCTTCACTACTTGTTTTGCCTTGTTTATTTTCTTGTATTTCTTTGTATAAACTCTCAATAAACTCGCTATTTTCAGTATATTTTATACCATATACCGATAATTGCTCTGCCAATTGTTTTTTTGACATTTCCTGATAAGATTTATTCGTTTTTTCTAATATTTTCATTGCTTCTGTTTTTTCATTTGAATCTTCTGTAAAACCATCTTTCATATTCAATTGAAAATAAGATTGGATTTCCTTTTCAAATAAACAATATAGTAACCACAAAATAAATACTAGAAATAATCCATGTTGAATGGTTTGGGTTGTCGATTTGGATAATACGTTTTGTAATGCCAAAAACTTGAATTTACCTAAATATTTTGGATTGATTGTGAATAATAATAATATCAGAAAAGTTATGAAAATATATATCATCCTTTGTAATATTTAGACAAATTAATATAGATAAAATTGAATTAAAAACTTCTGCATATTTATTATTACAACTAAGATAAAAATGATTATTCCAGTTAAATGTTTTACTTGCGGACATGTATTAGCCGATAAATATAGGTATTTTCAAGATGAAGTTCGTCGTATGAAAATACAAAAAGGTGCTGATACGCAAAAGGTGGTTTATTTGACAAAAGACAATATGGAAAAAACTGCCGAAGGAACTGTTTTAGATAATTTACGATTAACCAATGTTTGTTGTAGAAGACATATGTTGACTCATGTGGATATTGAATAATTATATGATGTTATAGTATAATGGGTAAAGCTTATAAGAAAAAGGCAAGTAGAAAAAAACCTACGAATTTAGGGAAAAGGAAAAGAATTAGTCGTAGAAAAATGAAGGGGGGTGTTGCATTTAACACCTCTTTTTCTACTTCTTCATTACCAAGTTCAACTTATATTCCTCTGAATCCGAATGTAAATGATAATCCTTCATGGAATCAAATTGATGCACGATTATTACCGGCAATGGGGGGTGGAAAAAGAACACGAAAAAGACGTGGAGCAAAAAAAACACACAAATCAAGAACACATAAAAAACATGGTGGTAGCGACACTACACCCGACACTGCAAGTGTGACTAAACCCTCAACTTTAACAAAATTTTATAGAGCAACACATGAGTTAGTAAGGGGAAAAAAGAGTGCAGGAAAAATTTGTGAAGATGTAAGAGACAATTATATCAGAATAGATGGAACAAGATTAACAGACTATTATTCCGACCTCAAGGAACGTAAAAAATCATTTTTAGCGAATACAGTTTTTTACGCACATACATTAGATGACGGATGTAATTTACGTGAATTAGGGAAATTATTATTCAAAAACCCTTTTAAGGCGTGGGAATCTGACAAGATACGAGTTCCGATTTACAGCAGCGTAAGAGGTGAGTATAGAGATATTAGACAAAATTTTCAATATATTAAATTTACAGAAGTACTCGATGGATACGGAGCATATTCAAAACCAACTGGCCCTGGTTCTCACCCTTACAATGAACCATATTTGGGTTACGGCAGAGGTAATCAGCAGCGAAATTTAACAGGATATAAGCAGAGCTCAATTTTTTATATTAAAAAAGAAGATTTTAAGGAAGAAAAACTTGATGAAAAAGATAAAGAAGTATTTAATGAATTGAAAGTGAAAGAAAAGGAAGATCCATATCTAAAACTAGCTACATTCGAGAACTCTCCAAATTACTACAGAGAAACGTGGCTCGTTAGATATCAATTGTATGGATTTGTTCCTACAATAGAACAGTACAATGAAAATCAGGTAAATTATTACCAAAAATATGACTAAATATATTTTTGAGGATCTCCATTGTCTATTGTCTTTTTGAGTGGTACGTTCCCTTCTCTCTCTGCTATAAAATTCCCAAATGCAAATAATAATATTATATTTATTTAATGTATATTATTATTAATAATGAAAACAACCCGCAAGTTTAGAAGAAAAACACGCAAATCAAGAAGAAAATATAAAAAACGTGGTGGAAATAACAAAAGAGAAGAAGAAGAAAAATATGTTAAATATGCTATAAACAAAGGATTTATAGACCAGTTAGGCCGTGCTTTAGATTTACATCCAGAATTAGCAACTCCAGAATTATTAAAATATGCTGAAACTAATTCAGATGAAGATAACAAGGATGATATAATACTTATTATTGAAGATAAAATGAATAAAAAAAGAGGCAAAAAAACACGCAAATCAAGAAGAAAACGTAAAATGAAAGGAGGTTCTTTAGTGGGAACTGACTTATTAACAGGTATTAATACAACTGATACAAATGCTGCACTGGCAATAGGTACTACCGGTGGAACAAACTATATGTTAGATACATTGACTGCAAAAGAAGTAAGTACTGGTGATTATATGAGTCCCGATTTAAGACCTGTTCCCCTAGTATAAATATATTTACTTAATATATAAAATGGCTATTACAGGACTCCGCAATTTATGCACCCCTTCGTATGTATATTTAGTAATTTCTTCTATTGCTTTGATTGTTATGTTATATCAAAATATTGGTAATGTAGATACTTATTGCCTAGGTTCTTACTCTTGCAATGTTTCTAGCACTGCACTTATTTTTATCATTAAGGCAGTTTATATTCTTTTCTGGACATGGATTTTGAACTTAATGTGTAAAGCAAACGCAACAAGCATTGCTTGGTTGGTATTATTGTTACCTGTTATCATTATGTTTGTTCTTCTTGCTGCAATGATGGTAAATGACCTATAAGTAATAAAATAATAATGTAATATTATTATTTTTAATTGGCGTAAAATTGATTTAAATATAGCAAAACACTATATAAGTATAATTAACCATGGAACCGAAGTTGAAGGATTTTTCTGAAGATAGCGATATATTACGCTTTACACTACATGGTGTAGAAGTATCTGTCGCAAATGCATTACGCAGAACCGTCTTATCAGATATACCGATTGTTGTCATTGAAACCGATAGTCACGAAAAAAATCAATGCCATATTAAAACCAATACTGGACGCCTTCATAATGAAATATTAAAACAACGTTTGAGTTGCATTCCTATTCACAGCACACTTTTGCGTGATAGTGAAGACAAAAAGGCATTACCTGGAAATTATTCTTTGGTTGTAGATGTTGAAAATAAAACAGACAATATTATGCATGTTACTAGTGAAGATTTTCGACTAAGTGATATTAATAGTGGCAAACTTTTGTCGAAAGAAGAAATGGACAAATTGTTTCCAGGTTTGTTTCCAAAGAATGTTCAGACACAGAGTTATATTGATTTTGCCAGACTTAGACCAAAGATTGGTAATGATATTCCAGGAGAGAAGTTGCAATTAACTGCCGATTTCAGTATTAATACTGCCAAAGCAAGCAGCATGTTTAATGTAGTATCAAAATGTGCTTATGGAAATACTCCTGACACTGAAAAGGCGGCAACTATTTGGGATAATCAAGAGTCGAAAATGCGTTCCGATGGAGAAACGGACACTGATATTCGTTTTCAAAAGGAAAATTTTCGCATATTGGATGCACAGCGTCATTATGTACCTGATAGTTTTGATTTTGTTGTGCAGACTATTGGAATTTATGACAATAAGGATATTATTCGTAAATCATGTGCTGTTTTGCAAAATAAGTTCATTGATATTGTACAATTGATTGATGGTGGGTTAATGCCCATTTTAACCAGTGATACCACGATGGATTATTGTTATGATATTCAACTGGAAGATGAAGATTATACAGTTGGCAAAGTGTTGGAATATATTTTATATACCAAATATTACGATGGAGAAAAAACATTGAAGTTTTGCGGATTTAAGAAATATCATCCGCATGATACCAAATCGATTATTCGTGTAGCATTTACAGATAAACAAGATAAGTCTGTAGTGAATCATTATTTACGAGATGCTTGCGTGGATGCTCAACAGGTGTTTAAAGATATTCATGGGTTATTTAGGTAATGTTAATTGTTTTATGTAATTATATAAATCAGAATATTTTTAATTTACATATTATTATATCTGTAAATTATATAATGAGTCAATTTACAAGTTATTTATTAGATATTGAATCGATACAAAATGAAATAAAAAGTATTTATGAAGACGTGAAATCAACTTCATGGGAACAATTAGAAAAAACAAAAAAAGATTTATTGGTAACATTAGTAAATCATATATTATCACGCAATTTTTTTATTATTCCGAAAGATATAGAGAAATATAGAGAAAATAAAGAATTACATAAAGATTATGACGTTTTGAAAGACGATTCGTTGCCCGAGAGTGAAGATAATAAAGATTCTAACTGGACTATGGTTGATACTTCATCTCATCATAAAGTAAATTTTATAACTGACCTTAATTATAGTGAAGAACAAATAGCCGAACATAGAGCTGATCTAATTAATGGTAAAATTATTGAACTTGTAAAACCATATATATCATATATTGCTCTTACACGTGATTTTCTTTCCATATTTAATGATGATTATAAAGAATTGAAACGTATTTATAAAAGAAATGTTATGGAAAAAAATACTAATTTTGAAGTGATGATTTATTTAGATTCTTTATTGGCACAGGGATTAAATGGAGGAGGTAAATGTATAAATAATATAACGGATTTTGGAGAAAATTTACTTTATTATTCAAATACTGTATATGAAAATGTAAAAGATACAACTAAAACTACACTAGAAAATTTAATAAAAAGTACAACAGATACAATAAAAAATACAACAGATGCAACTATACAAAGTTGTACTACATTAAAACTGCTATTAGGTGAACTCATACCACCAAATTTAACTATTCCACAATCTTTTGGTGGTGGAGATATGAATCATCAACAAGTTGGCGGAAAAGGGGAAGAGTTATATCAAGATAAACTTGTTGCACTATTGAAAGATGTTTTAAAAATATTTAAAGAGGATAGTAATCCATATATGTATATTGATTTGGTTTTAACGATATTAAATGATGATTTTGCTATTGAAGAACATATAGCAAGTAGATTACTAGGATTTATATTTTATTTTTGTGAATTTATGTTAGTAATAAATTCTGCAGATTTGGATAAGGCATTTGAAGAGTTAAAAACACAGATCAATACTTCTGAAGAGGAAGTTCCTGACAATGTACGCCTTATCAATGCAAAGACCGAGTTACAGAAGTTGCAAACATTAATCAAAGAGTTGGAAGAAGGCAAATGGGAGACTGAATTAGGTGGTGGTCAAAAAACAAAACATAGAAGAAGAAATAAAAGGAAGACGAAACGAAAAAGAAAAAGAAAGATAAATTAATTACTTAAATATAATACTATAATTTATATTAGTATTATGTTATTCAGTTTGACACGATTATGTTGCTCTTCAAAAGATCTACATTCGATTCAAACAGACAATTTGAAAAATTTTGTTCCAAAAATAAAAGAATGTAAAGTCATCAAAGTATATGATGGTGATACAATTACAGTTGCAGCATTTTTAAAAGGGGATCCGGAATGTTATAAGTTCCAGGTTCGGTTGAGTGGTATTGACAGTCCTGAAATGCGAGGGTCTAGTGAAAATGAAAAAAAATATGCGATCATTTCCCGTGATGCATTGAGTGAGCAGATATTAAATAAAATAATCAAATTAGAAATCAAAGGAAAGGAAAAATATGGACGATTGTTAGCTGATGTATTATATAATGGAACAAATATGAATGATTGGATGATTAAAAATGGATATGCTGTAAATTATGATGGGGGTACAAAAAAACGCGATCCACATTGGGATGAAGATATTTGATTACAATAATTCGAATATTTTTTCATTGATTTCTTTGTATTTATTATAGGGACGATAACAGTGGTAATCACTAAATTTTCCACTTTTTATAGCATCTTTAATTTGTTCGTTTAATGTAAAGGTGTTTCTATCTAATCGATTGAAATTTGTTTGTTGGTCGTTCAAAATAACGCAACTGTTTGTTTTTGAATTCCAATGTTTTACGTTATGATATAAGTGAATTTGATCCAAAAACCATGAAACATTTGCATTATAATGCTGACTGATTTTGATTAATCGCGTTTTTATATCTTCTAGCGTTTTTATTTGGAAAATATTGCCCCATGTTTTGTTATGCGCAACACAATAACACATGGCTATTTGTTTTTCACTCAATAAACAGTTTCGCATACATACAAATTTGTCGTTTTGTATGTGTTGTATATTTTCACTAAAATATTTTCGATTCATAGGTAATATATCCATATCTGTAATCATAATACCGTTTTGATAGTTTAATAGTGATGGATATAATAATCGAATATATTGTGATGTGAATGACGTGCATACATTTGGTAATGGAGGAAACAAAAGAATATGTTTTTCGTATTTTTTTATATTTTCAGGTATATGGGTATGTATATATATAATTTTAACATCGACATGTGGATACAATTTATTCCATGTTTTTATAAATAAGGGTATGAAATCGGCATATAATGGATTATTATTGACAGATGTAACAATACAGTCGAGTTTCATATATGTTATAGTTATATATTTTGAAACCATAAAAATATCACGTTATTGTAATGAGTTGCTTGTTTCATAGTTTGTCTTACTTCCTTCCATATAATTCAAATGATTTGCGTCAAAATATTTGTAATTATTTACAAGAAAACAAACCTATTATCGAAGGATTGGATACAAAAATGATTTTAGATATGGAAAGGAAAAATTATATACATCATATGCGTAATACTTCTACATGGGGGGGTGCTATTGAAATTCAAGTGGCATGTAATTTATATAACGTAAAAATTATTGTCAAAGATATTCGCCATCAACAAGGAAAAAATATTGAATTTATACCTCTTCATAAAAAAATAGAAAGGGAAATATGTATTACTTGGAATGGTGGTCATTATGAACCTCTAAAAAAATAATCGTACTTTATATACTTTTATAAACAATGTATTATAAAAGTATAAAATTGATTTACTATATATATTTATAGTTTGGGCAAGAAAAAAAATGGAGAAACGGTTGAATAATAAAGTTGAAACATATGTTAAAAGTTTTAAAGATGATATTCGCGATAAAATCATGACTTTGAATTTTAAAGAAGAACAATCTATTCCAAGTTTGTTAGAATATATCTATGATTATAATCGATTGGTAGTTGATAAAGAAGATTTTGTGAAACGCAAACGTGTGAAAAATTCTATTCCCGAAAATAATCGCTGCATGGCTAAACGCGCAAATGGTGAGCAATGTACCCGCAGACGAAAAGATACAATGTGCGATTTTTGCGGAACACATTCAAAGGGGGTTCCTCACGGATTAATTGATAGTAAGGAAGAAAATATAAAAACAAACCAAACACTCGAAGTCTTTGCTCAAGAAATTAAAGGTATTGTTTATTATATTGATCATTATCATAATGTTTATAATACAGAACAAATCATGTCAAATAAAGAAAACCCGGAAACAGTTGGAAAGTGGGAGAAAAATGGCGATGTTTATAGTATCCCTTCATTAGGACTCTAATTCTTATCCACTTTTCTGGTTAATACCTCTTTCGTGACTTCTTCCCTGTTTTCTAGTATAAAATTATTAATTTCGTTTGCCTTTGCATTGTCTCCTTGATAATATTTAGAAAGTATATTTTGTAGCATTTTTTTTGATATAGGTTTTTTTGTTTTTCGGGTTGTTGATTCAAGTCTTCCATTTTTTATATCAAATCCGTCTATTTCATTGTTTTTCATTAAATCTAATAATGAATTTGATATATTTTCTTTTGCTTTTCTACGATTTGTTACTTCATCGCGCAATTGACGCATTTCGTTATCAAGTTTTACCCATTGTTTTACATGATCAACAATGATATTTTTATTTTCCATATTATATGATAGTATTTTCTTTTTTTTATATTATATTCATTTCTTTTTTAACTCTATTAATATATATAATGTTTGTATTGCAAAATAGAAGATCCAATTCTAACAGAAATATGAATATGTACAATGATAATCAAAGAAGAAGAGAAATATCTTTTACCGTTAATAGATTTACTAGTGATAATGTCGATAGTGTTGCGAAAAATAATGAAACAACACCTAGAATTAAAGAAATGACATGGGGAGAACCTACATGGTATTTATTTCATACTTTAGCAGAAAAGGTTGATGAACAATATTTTAATGAATTGAAAGACAAATTAATTACTCTTATTACACGGATTTGTAACAATTTACCTTGTCCAGATTGTAGCTTACATGCAAGTAATTATTTAAGTGGTATTAATTTTTTCAATATAAAAACAAAAGATGATTTAAAACGTATGTTATGGCAGTTCCATAATAGTGTCAATAACCGAAAAAATTACGACCTATTTACATATGATGAATTAAATAAAAAGTATAGTCAAGCTCAAACTATGAATATAGTTAAAAACTTTTTTTATCATTTTTCTAAGAAACAATACAACATACGATTATCAATGGAAAATATGACTCGAAGAACTATATTGAAAGACTTGCAAACCTGGTTAGAAAAAAATACAGATAAGTTTCATCCATAAATTTTTATAAATATACTAAATTTTTTTATTATGTTTTTTATTTTTTTTATTTTTTTTATTTTTTTTATTTTTTAATTTCTGTGCGGAACATACATTCTCCACTCTAATGTTGTGGGATCGCTCTTGTCGGTGTATAATGCATATATACGGTATTTGTTGTTATTACGACCACTCATAAACTGAGGTGTAATATCACTTGGAGATAATATACGTAAAGATCCTTTGTCCTTTTTCGCGTAGAAATAGGGAATACCTGATGTAAATTCTTCTCTAGTGAGTTCGGTATTGTCTTGACGAACACGTTTGAAACTTCCTTCTCTTGGACCACGATCAGTTGCAACAATTGTGATAACATTTTGATTTTCATCATCTTTTAATGTTTGCCAAAATGTTCTTAATTGTGCAAAAGTACGGAAAGATAACTCTTCGCCAGTGTTTGGATGACATACTTGACGCCACGTTACGGTAGATCTCATGCGATTATTCGGATTCGCGACAACATTAAGATTATTCATGGTTCCTTTAGATTTTGTAGTAACTTCTCCACCTCTTTTAATGGTTTTTGTAGTTATCGATCTCCATGAAAAGTTATAATTTCCTTCTCTAATGCGTTCTAACATGATGTTGTATTTTTCAATTACATCAATGTTTGTATATAGAATAACGTCATTTGGTACATCATAACCGGTGAGGCGCCCTAGAAATGCTTGTAGAACGGTCGTATCGTTAGGACTTTGTGTCCATCTATCATAACATATTCCAATATGTGTTTTTATTAGCGTTTTAGAACATCTTAACATTTCTTTAATGAAGATAAATGTATGTCTGAAGGGTTCATTTTTCAACATGTTATTTATGTTAGATTTACCATCATCGCCCATAAATATATCAGAACACCGAGTTGTTCCATCATAACTTTCGTATTCATAGTCATCTATTCCAAATACTTCTTTGAAATTTTCTTCGACTATAAATGGTTGATCGCCAAATGTTGGAACACGAATTAGAATATATTTAGGTCGTGAGAATGAATCCACATCTGTCTTAATTTGATTGGAAATATGATCAATCACGGATTGACGACCAGTTGAATTACCATTTCTAGTAACTCCACATAAGTCGTGATATTGTTTAACACGATCACAATGTTCCCAGTCGATTGTTCCCCAATAACCATGACCTGTTTCACCTACCATAATTCTACCATTATCTTTCCAATAATCACGAAGATCTTCAAGACAACCGTCATGTGTTGCTGCTATCTCTAGAATCTTTACATCATCATTTGCAAAGGATTCCTTTTTTAATAGATCTAATGTGCGAAACACCTGTGCGGTGGTATTTTTGGCACCGGCACCATGAAAGTTCTCGTCAATAATAATAAGAACATCTTTTAGACCACGAGTCATATTCACAAACTTATCCTTTAGATCTGGTCTATGAAAGATTCTATCATGAAAACATTTTGGAAGTCTTTCTTTTGTCTGCATAACCCAATCTAGATCATTTAAACAAGTTATTATAAATATATGATCAATCGGAGTACAGGTCATGTCTATACTAATCTCCTTTATAAGACTACATATGACACCAGTTTTACCTGCCTGAGTAGGATAAATAAAGGAAATGTTCATTACTTTGCGATTATTATATATCAAATCTTTTATTTTTCTTGCTTCGTTTATTTGATTTTCATATGTCCACTCATTACCGTTGCGTGTGTATTGACGCTCAATTTGTTTAATTTGTATGTCCAGAATACTTCTGTTTTCTTGGAATTCTTCATTTTGATCATCTGAAAATGCAATGTTCGACCGAAATAATAGACGCGGTTCCCTTCTCAATTCTTGCGACGCCTGAGCAGCGATTGCAATAGCTGAAGTGGCGATTAATGTTTGTGCTAAGTTACTCATCTTTAAGCTGTTAAAATTTAACTATTGTCGTTTTTGAAAAAACACTATCAATTTTATGAATATGTGTTTTATATAATTATAGTTTACTTGGCAATAGACCTGAATTTGTATAAACTCTTGGACGGTTTTGAAGACACCAATGCATACATGTCTTCACCATAGATAAAATTGAATGTTCCTACATTATCATTTCAATTACAACTACATATTCTTACCATGAAAATATCTGACCCTACACTTATCGCAATGATTACCGACGCATGTAACTCATACAGACCACCCGTATTACGGCGTGCTACCAAGAACGATTTTTCTGCACCTAAAAATTTTAACCGTCATGAACAGATTGACTCTGTTCCTGGATATCGAGAACAGGTTGAATACGGTGCAAAAAAACGCATAAAACCCTGACGCACAGGAACCAAAAGTCAACAGATTCCTTCCAATGGAAACTTTGGCAAGTCATCGGGGCGAATTTAATTGCCTTGTCCCTATATTAGACAATTGCCGGAATGACGAAACGAACTCATTAATCGGGTTCGTATCTGATATGTCGCAATTACATTTTGCATATTTAATAAACACCCTTTTTTATATAATTATTTTGTATTAAATAATTATACTTTACTTAGCAATAGACCTGCATTTGTATAAACTCTTGGACGGTTTTGAACATACATCTTTGTTTGCAATGCCACTCATATAAGCTAAATTTGGCATATTTGTAGATTCAATAATCATTGCCCATGCAGTACCTATAATACCACCAATTATTAATGAAATAAGTAAGTATTTTGGACTAGAACAGATATTTGATGTACTCCATATAATATCAGCAATAATAACAAGAGGGAACATAATAAAGGTGGCAATATTTTGTGTTTGTAAATTATTAATTGATATAAAATATGTTAAATATGCCAATGTATAACCAAATACCGTTTGACTTAATGGTAATATAGAAATAGGTTGTGTGTTACCTAAGGTCAATTGAGTACATCTAATTCTAGAATATTCAGTTGGCATTAAACCCTTTGGTGGAGAGAACTTTTTCAAAATACCTCCAAGAACGATTGTTACAAAAGATGCAACGATTAACCCGATTAAATAAATGACACCCTTTAGATCTTGGTTAAATAGTGATTGTAATGTGAAATAACTTACAATAATAAATGGAGCAAGTCTGAAAAACATGTACAAAATATTGATGATGTTGAGATCCATAATTTACAATTTCTTATATTATCGTTAGAAATTGTAAATCACTAAAATGTATTTATTTGAAAATTATCTTCATTACTTCGTCGATATGATCCACTTCATGGAAAGTCATTTCGTCCAAATCAATCACTTCTTTATATTTCTCTAAAAAATCGTTAAAATCATCGTGATTTTCTTTTGGGTATAATATTGTTTTCACACCGGCGCGCATACTTCCTAAAATTTTAGAATCTAATCCTCCGATCGCGGTAATTCTACCGCGCAAATTTGTCTCTCCGGTCATTGAAAATGTATTGTCTATCGGTTTATCATTTAACAGACTATACATTGCCATTGTGATTGCTCCTCCGGCAGATGGACCATCTTTACTAACAGCACCTTCGGGACAATGAATGTGTATTCCTTGGTTCTTGGTCTCTTCAAATCGTTTAATTAACACTTCTTGTCTTTCTTTTGGTATCAATGACCATGCCAATGTTTTGGCAACTGTCATACTCTCTTTCATTACATCTCCTTGCATACCTGTTAGTTTAAAGTCCAAGAAACTAGATGCTGGGTAAAAACTTGCTTCAATAGGAATAATACCTCCCTTTCCAAGTGCATTTGCCCACATACCATTCATAATACCTACCATTGGTTCTTTGTGAATCTTAACATCACTCACCTTTCTCTGTTTTTTCAAATAAGTTGTTCCTAAATCTTCTATTTTGATTTCTATGGGCAACTCGATGTGTTTTTCGTTATTTGAATCTAACAACACTAAATTAATCTCACCGTATAAATCAAACAAAATCTCCTTTAGTTTTCTTACACCCGGTTCCATTGTGTAAGATTCGATAATATATTTAATCACATCTTCTGTAAGATTCACTATGTTATCGAAACCCATCTTACTGTTTAATTCAGGCATAATGAACTTATTTACAATAACAATTTTGTCTGACCATGATAAGTTATGGAACTTAATTCTGTGAATACGATCTAGCAAAATTCTGTCAATTTGATCGGGGTCGTTGTAAGAGAAAATAAACAAGGCTTTGGATAAATCAAAAGGAACTCCACTGAAATATCTGTCTTGAAATTCATCGTTTTGTGTTGTATCAATCAAATGAGTCAAAATACCAATGATTTCACGACCTTGTTCTGTCTTACTTACTTTATCTAACTCATCGATATATATAATCGGATTCATGCACTTACTTTCCATCAAAACATCTACCACTTTACCCCATGTGGAATTAACGTAAGTGTAATTATGACCTTCTAATGTAGAACCATTTGACGATCCTCCAAGAGCAATGAAAGAAAAAGGACGCGTTACACCATTTTCGTCTTCCAAACAACTTGCTAAACCTCTTTTGGCTAAGGATGTTTTTCCTACACCCGGAGATCCCTCAAAACCGAAACAGTAACCTTTTTGCTCACCATTTATCCATTGACCAACGATTTTTTGAATTTGCTGTTTTGCTTCATTATGTCCGTAAATAGAATCATCCAAGTCATCGTGTATCTTTTTCATAGACTTTCCGACTGATTCAATCTCGTCATTAATATTTGCAATCTGCTTTAACACAGTAATATTTAAATTACTTGGATTAATTACAGTTAATAATTCAATCAAATGTTTGGTTATTTTATTGTCATTTATGTGAGCATTTAATAACTTTAACATACCACTTTTTGTTTTTTCACTTGTCTTTTTATTAATAAATAAACCCAGTATTTTTGTTAAATCTTGTTTTGTTTTCTTTTTTAAGTGACTTATACATTCCTTTGTCGATTCTTCAATACACTCCTTTTCTATTGTATCTATTTGTTGTTTAATTTCATATAATGTATATTTTGATTTGTGATTAGTTGAATTCTTAACGTTATTTACGTTCTTAAATATGTCATTCAAATGTTCTATTTTACATAATATAGGTTCTTTTCTAAAAATACCAAATGGGACTCGTACTAATCCTTCTAGATATTGTTTTGATTTATTCCCTTGGTCCTCGCCCTTGCTTTTAATTTCTTTTAATTTTAATAAAGCTTTGTCTTTTATTTTTGGTTCTGCCTTCATTAATATGACCTGCTGCTCTAATGACACTTTTGACACATCACATGCGGAAATTGTTTGTTGTGTAAATTCTATTGTGTTAATCATTGTTTCTTTAAAATATTGTTTTAATTTCCATGGTAACGACTCGTATAACATAACCTGTTCGTCATTATCTATACCGTCTGAATTTTCTGCTGGACCAATTAAATCATACAACATATATGCAATATACTGAATTTCATTGTCAATATCATATGTAAATAGATTAATTAACATTTTTCTTCGGGATGTTAAATCCATATCGAAAAACTTTTTAATAATATTTTCTATTTTGTTGTTTTTGACATAATCAACGTCACTTAACATAGTATTAAATCTCTTTAAAAAATCTCCATTAGAATAAATCAACATGTCTTTTAATGTTATTGTATTCACCCAACGATCGATTAAATCTTTATTGTCAGCATTCTCATTTAAGTGATTTGTTACTTCTTTTGTTTTATTATTTATATATTCATTATCTAACAAATATTGGGTGGGTATATCTCTCATTATACCGGAAATGCTTAATAATTTTTTGTCCGTTGTGTTTCTAATAATAATGCGAATACCATATACAGATTGGTATAACGAATGAAACATTGTGGAAGGTTCAAAACATTCCAAATGAGGCGTTTTATCAATTTGTATTGTAGTTTCACTTATTTTATTTATTGTCTCTGTTTTTGTGCAAGTATTCCAAGGTAAATTTTTATATCCAACGGGAATCATATACTTCTCTATTAACTCTATTTTGTTATTAATTTGACTATCATTGTTATCATATGTATCTAATTTATTGTATTTTGTTCCAAATACTACATAATAGATATCTTGGATAGAATACGTACCATATGTTGAAAATATTACAGAAAGTTTGTCAAATATAGTCTGAATAATTGTTAATGTATTATCCATCTCATTATCATGTATAGGAATACTTTCCTTTAATGATTGTGCAGATGTATATATTGTATGCAAATGATCACTACATTGACCTATACTGCTTTTACTGAATATGTCGTATTGTTTGCAAAAATCAAGTGAAAGATATGTCCTTTGGATAATATCAATTACTTGTTGCAGTTTTTTTTCAATAAATTTATTAAAATCTGTATTTTTTACTGATTTTGTTATAGCAGTATTTGTGTTGGAGTTTTTTTTTCCTTGTTTTACCATCGTAATATAATGATATATATTATTATTATTATATTTAAAAATATTATAAACCATATAAACATTTTTTACTATATCTACTATATCAAATGGGAATCCCGAGTTATTTTTCGTATATTATTAAGAATTATTCTAATATTATATGCAATTGCAAGCAAATCGAACAAGATCAGATTTGTTTTCAATATTTATATATGGACTGTAATTCCATCATATATGACGAATTTCATAAAATGGAAGAAGATATTGCTAAAAATATCATTGAAGTTGAAGATATTGAAAAAATATTAATTTCTAAAGTTATTTCAAAAATCGGAAATTATATTTCATTTGTGAAACCTAGTAAATTAGTCTTTATTGCATTTGATGGTGTAGCGCCTTTTGCAAAAATGGAACAACAACGCAGTCGTCGATGCAAAGGATATATCAATGAAAAAATTAAAAATCATACGTCAAAAAATAATGCGACTGCAAAATGGAGTACATCTAATATTACCCCGGGTACAAATTTTATGAACAATCTATCTCGGAAAATAAAGAAGTCTTTTGAAAATTTGGAACATCATTACCATGTAACTTCTATTATTGTTTCTGGTTCTGATGAACCGGGAGAAGGAGAACACAAAATGTTTCAGCATATTAGGGATACTAAAAAATCTAAATCGGATAATATTGCTGTATATGGTTTGGATTCTGATTTAATTATGTTATCGGTTTTTCATTGTAAATTATTTGAAAAATTGTTTATTTTTCGAGAAACACCCGAATTTGGAAAACAATTAATATCTGGAGATCACAATGATAGTAAATATCTATTTTTACATATTCAAATTTTTGCAAATGCTATATTAACCGAAATGAATTGCGATACATTTGATAATCATCGTTTATATGATTACATTTTTTTATGTTTCTTATTGGGAAATGACTTTTTACCTCATTTCCCTTCATTAAATATTCGAACGATCGGTATTGATACTCTATTAACTATATACCGCAATATTATTGGTAAATACTCGAATAAATCTTTTATCAATCAAAATATGCAAATACAATGGCGATGTGTTTTATTGTTTTTCAATGCTTTGGCAAAAGAAGAACATACTCGTTTATTAATGGAATATGGAACACGAGAAAAGTTTGGAAAACGTAAATGGACCACCGAAAATGAAGATGCGAAAAATAATGTTATTCAAAATATTCCTGTTATCTATCGAAGTGAAGAAAAATATATATCTCCACAAAATAACTATTGGGAATTACGATATTATAATACTTTATTTTCTTCCGATTATAACGTTAAAAATATATGTATTAATTACTTAGAAGGGTTAGAATGGGTGTTTAAGTATTATACCAATAATTGTCCTGACTGGAGGTGGAAATATAATTATCATTATCCACCCCTTATGAAAGATATATGTAAATATATTCCCAATAAATTTCACGATTTTATTCAAAATTGTCGTAAGCCATTTACTTCAAACATTCAACTTGCATATGTTTTACCAAAAAAAATGCAATATATTTTACCCGAGCATGTTAAAGAATATTTACAGAATGGATATTCTGATTTATATTTAAATGATGAAGATATAAAATTTCAATGGGCATTTTGTAGATATTTTTGGGAAGCTCATCCTATATTACAACCAATTAATTTGAGTGTGTTGGAAAAATGGGACTATGAACTAAATCATATTATGTAAAATGTATGATTGGTTTCTTGTTATTATCTATTATTCATATAATAGATATTAACTTATTTATAAAAAGAGTTTGTCTAATTCGGGAATACTTCCTTCGTCGAATTTTCCTATACAATTTACTTCTTTTATAGTGATTTGTTTTTCTTCTTTTAATATGTATTTATTTTTTGTATTTGTAATTCGTAAGGTATAAGACAAATATACCACATGTTCGTTTATTTTGTTTATAATAATATTCAAAAACATTCCAGTATAACTTGTAATATAATATGTAATGTCTATTGTTTTGTCTGTTAATAACATGTTACTCATTGTTTGTATCAAACGAAACTTTGTATCTTTATATTGAATATTCTTTGTTGATTTCGTCATTTTTAAACAATCGTCCGAATATTTCTTTAATTGATCATTCGAAAAAGGAACTTGCAAATTATTTGTGTTCTTCTTTAAATGTATGTATTTTAATAAATAATGACACACACAATCTGATAAACGTCGTATAGGAGATGTAAAATGTGTATATTCAGGAGCACCTACCAAATCATGTGGTTGTATTGTTGATATATATTCGGCTTTTATACCATTCACTATAATTTCATTCAATAATTCTTGTCCTGTAATATCTGGATATATTGTGTTTAACCACTCCTTTGCATTACAAATACGATATAATCCTGCCCCCTCAAAATTTATTTTTAAATATTCTCCTATAAACGTATTTGCCAATATTGCATATTCAGCAATCATTTGTTTCATCTCAATCTCATTTCTTGTATCTGAATGTAAATACATTGTATTGTTATCATATCTTGGAAACGAATATGATACTTCATTTAATAGAGTTCCTTTCGTTTTTCCACTTCGAATTCTATATAATGCTTTGCTTATTCGTAACCCATTTTTCAGACTTTCATTTATTTGGGAGTTTTCACCTGCATTTTTATAACTCAAAGCATTTTCCTTTTTGACCTTTATTTTTGTAAATAATATCTTCATAATACCATTCGGTTCATATGTATCCTTATTAATTTCTGTTACTATTGTTATTGCCAATTTTATTTCTCCATATTCATTTACCATTAAACTCGATTTGTCCATTATTTCTTTTGGTATCATATGTATTGGTGGTGTGTTTGACGGATATCGTGTAACTACCCTCTTCTCAATATCCTTCCACAAAGATGATGTGTGGTTTATATATTCAGTGGGATCTGCTATGTGAATTGCCAAAAATAGTTTCCCTTCTTCTTCATATATACTAAACGCATCGTCCGCGTCTTCACAACCATCGGGATCGATGCTATATGTATTATACGCAGTCATGTCAATTCGTTCATGAATATTATATATATGAGGTAATATATTTGATTGTAATAATGTAGTATCTTCATTGAAATCACGTTTTTCCCCGTATAATGGTTCTATTATTTTACTATATTTATTATTATAATTATCCATTACTTAGTATATAAAATACAAGAATATATTTATATGACTATGATATAAATATATAAAATTGAATGTTTTTTATCATTTACTTACAATAGTATCTGATTTAATTATCTATTATGGAAACTCCTGCAATTATTCAAACTGTTAAGAAATGGTATAGTAATACCATTGCGTATATACCCACTTTATTACTCATTTATATCGGTATTAGTGGATTGCATTTTACATGTGCCAATTTATATCCATATCTATGCACACCCATTTCATTTATTGGTATATTAATGACACCATTTATGATTGTTACTCCTCATTGTTTAGCACTGCGATGGGTTATTGATTGGTCTGGTAACCAAATATCTGGTGCATGGCTTTGGTTAGGTGGATATTTAGTATATTATATAGGTAAGTATGTTACTCCTTTTATTAAAACACATCAAAATCACTCTGATACAAGTGATTCTTCGAAAGTAGAAGAAAAAGAGGATTGAATTAATATTGTAAAATTCAATTAATATTCTCTACTTATTTTACATAAATATGATTACTATTAAAAAAACGGATTATTCTTATCGTATATCTCTCCCCAAAAACGAACATGTAAATATTGCTACTGTTTATAATGGTTTGTTTTTTTCTATTTTTCCTTTGGAAGGATTACGTGTTTATAAAAATAATAAACTAGTCCAAGATGATGATTCTAATAATAATGTCCAAGAAACTACTACAATCGATGATGATGATAATGATGAAAATAAATTAGTTAATGTGTTTGGAAAAGAAAAACTACCCAATAGCTATAGCGTTTTACCATTAGCAAATGATGAAATAAAAAAACAATCTCAAAATGAAAAGAAAAATAAAGAAAATGATAGTGATGGAGAAGATGAAGGAATATATGATACTATGTCTAGTTATTTAACAAAATATTTACCAAGTGTTTTTAGCAAAGAAAATCAGGATGATACAAATAATGTTATTCATATTACTATACCAATTGATAACAACAAACCTGTCATATTATTACAAGATTTATTAAATAATTATGAAGGTAATGAATTGTTTAATATAAATGAGAACGTTATTGATTATAATTTCTTGGAAAAAATGGTAAAGGATTTTTTTATCCAATTTGATTTTTTATTAAACAATGGATATGTTTTTAATGATATATCACTTGAATCTGTATTGCATATTCAAAATAGATTTGTCATTTTTGATAGCACACATATCGAAATTGCAAAAGAGGACAAGAAAGATCAAGTAAAAAATATGAATAAAGCATTTTTAAAATTAATTAACCAAATACTTAAATCGAATGTTTCTACTAGTGAATTGCTACTAAAATTAAAAAATATTCAAAATACGAAGGTCTTTTATTTCTTAAAACGAATTGAACGAGAAGGTAAAATGCTATGGATATA
>JACKZZ010020465.1_pt1 | contig 43144 bp, 51 predicted proteins | sample 8027871 | NCBI WGS metagenome assembly JACKZZ01 (sample SAMN15724774, study PRJNA655200) | protist metagenome | isolation source: fluorescence activated cell sorting (FACS) single amplified genomes of... | place: USA: West Boothbay Harbor, Gulf of Maine | collected 2000-07-19
GGTCCTCAAGGCCCAATAGGCCCAACAGGTCCAACAGCTAACATTACATCAGCTGCTGCCAATACAACTTATCGCGTTATTATGGCAGATGGTTCAGGTAATACTATCTATAGAGATGGAGCTAATGAATTAGATTATGTAACAGGTACTACTGCCCAAGAGTTAAGAGTTGGGGGTGATATTATTGCTTACTATTCTTCAGATAGAAGACTAAAAAATAATATAACACCAATTCAAAATGCCTTAGATAAGGTATCCAGGTTAAGTGGTTATACATTTGATTGGAACGAGATTAGTGGTAAAACTGGTACTGAAGTTGGGGTGATAGCTCAAGAAATTGAAAAGGAATTCCCAGAATTAGTAACAACTAGGAAAAATGGATATAAAGCTGTTAGATATGAAAAAATTGTAGCAGTACTAATTTCAGCAATTAATGAATTAAATGAAAAACTTTCAAAATAATCATTAAAAAGATAACTTAGAAGGGGAGCGTTTGCTCCCCTTTTTTATATTTATATCAAAATAATCTAAGTTTATGAAAAAATTTTGTATTTCTACTCTTACGCATGATGATAATGGGAGAAAAGAGTTATTAGAAGAAACAATTAAACTAGTAATAGAAAACACTAATACAAAGTATGATTGGTTCATATTAGTAAATTCTTCAAATGAAAGTTGGGTTACCCACCTCAATAAGTTAAAAGATACTTATAAAGAAAGAATTAATTTCTCATTTCACCATTCTCCCTATAATTTAGGTCCTGGTGGTGGGATTAATAAATTAAATGAAATTACTAAGGATTATGAATATACATTATTCCTTGAGGGAGATTGGTATCATACTTCCCAACAATCAACAAACTTACCAAATAATTGGGTTGAAATTCTCATCCAATATATGGATGAAAATCCTAAAACAGATCAAATTCTTTTAAGAAAGTATTTACATGATACAGATGACCGAATGTATGGTTATGGATATTGGATCTCAGAACGTAATGTTGAAAAAATCGAAGAATATAATGGGCTTAATTTAATCCATTTAATTAAAAAAGAATACACCAATAACCCAGTATTAAGAAGAAATAAAAGTTTTTATACTTATAACATTTTCCCACTTGAAGAACATATTGGGGGAGATGGAAATTCATTAGAAGTAAAAGGTAATGAAAAATGGGGAATTGCTGAAATTAGAGCTGAATCCAAAGGATATGAATTAAAATCTCTATATCTAGGATTTGGAGCGTTCATTCATGGTGATGGGTATGATTTAAAAAAGTATAAAAACTATGACCATACAGGGTGTGGTAGTTGTGTATATGGACTATTAAAACCCGTAGAATCATGGTGTGCTATGTGCCCCTCAGATATTAATTTTACTAATTTTGAACATCACCAACAAAAATACGAAAAATGGCATGGTTTAGTTCACGAAAAAGGCTTTAGTGAAGATGAAAAGTTAAAGCTTGCTAGAAGTTTAACAACTAACCATCGATACTCTTTAAGAGAAATTAAAAAGTATTTTGGATAAGCAAATCTTCTTTATTATATTTAAGTTATATGAATCCGAGAAAACTAAGACATTTAACGGCTACTACCCACACAGCCTGGGCTATGGACTCCATAGAACGAATCAGTGAGGACAATGTAATATTCAGAGGATGGATTTTAGATTGGGATAAACCCTACAAAGAAATCCATGTAAATAAAAAACGTATAAAATTTAAGTTTATTGAAAGAGCTGATGTTTTAAAATATTATGGAGATTACGATGTAAAAAATAAAGTAGTAGGTGTTGAATTTACTATAGCCAAAAAAGATATTACATCACCCATACATTTAAAATATGAGGATAATTCAACTGAATATATAGGTACCTTAGAAGAATGGTATACAAACCACTCAGGCCTAAGCAAATCCCCATCAGATTTAATTGTTGTAGATAACTTTTATGATGACCCAGATGCTATAAGAAATTTTGCAATTAACAACTTAGAGTTTAAATCTAGCCCATCCCATAGGGGACATTCTACAGATAGATGGTTTTTAGAAGGCACTAGAGCAAAGTTTGAAGAGTTATTAGGTCGTAAAATTACTAATTGGGATGCTGACTGGCATCGTAATGGATCTTTTCAATATAACACATCGTATGACCCTATTGTTTATCACGTAGATGAACAGTCTTATGCGGGTGTCGTGTTCCTTACACCGGATGCACCACTTGAAGCAGGTACGGCGTTTTACAAAAGTAAATACACGGGAGAAACTCGTTATACTCATACAGAACCTGAACGTCCCTCTTATGATAAAGCATTTACAGGGCGTAGTGAAAATTATAACTTTTATGATTCAACTTGTTTTGAAAAACTTGATGAGGTAGTTAATGTTTATAATAGGTTAGTAATTTGGGATTCACATAAAATTCATGCTGCTTCAAAATATTTTGGAGACAATATTAATAATTCAAGATTTATACATTTATTCTTTTTTGACGTTATATGAAAAAAATATCAGTTATAACACGTTGTACCCGTCTACAACATTTGCCAACAATTCAAAAATCAGTTTTTTCTAGCAATGAAATAGAGGTTAATTGGCATATCATTTTTGATACCTCAGTATTAAAGGATGTTGACTTTAAGATTTTAGAATCCTTAAAAGGTCCAAATACATCTTTACATATTATTAAGGGTAATCCTGGAGATTTATTGTATCCCCAATCTATGGAAGTTGTTAAACAGATTAATGAAGGTTATATTTACTACCTAGATGATGATAATATTCTACACCCTGAATTTCTAAAGACAGTATCTAAGGAAACTTGTAACAGTAAAATCTATACCTTTGACCAGTTTGTAGATGGCAAAGATTTCACAGGATTGGATTATAGAATTGCTTCCCCAGAAAATACTAAATATCAGAGTATTGACTTAGCACAACTTTTATTTCACCATAGTGTATTTAAAGACTATGAGTTTATAGGAGATTATGCTGCCGATGGTTATTTAGCTGAAAAAATATATAATGAAAACCCTAATTGGTTTAAATTTTTAAATAAAACATTATGTTATTATAATTATTTAGTAGGTACTCCAAAACCTAGATTACCTCGCATCCTTTATATTGGTGAGGATACTCCTGAATTAAAATCAACCCAACCCGCAGATTTTGAAGCTGATGAGTTAGATGTAGTGTATGATATAGATGATTCTAATTTATTAAATCACCTTAAATCATTTAATCCTGATGCTATTATTACGGTTAATGATTCTTGGGAAAACTACCCAATTTTAGGATCCCAACCCTCAGAAACAAGAAGAAAATGGCTTAATGTTATACCTGGAACTCCAAATATAGGCCATATTGCTTACGAATTAGCAAATAATTCGATGTTAGAACCCGATATTAGCAACATTATATCATATTTTACTCCTATCTATAATACTGGAGATAAATTATACAAGTTATATGAATCTTTATTTAACCAAACGAACCGTAATTGGGAGTGGGTTATGGTAAATGACTCTACAGATGGTGGTAAAACTTTAATGATTGCCGAAGATATAGCTTCAAAAGATCCAAGAGTTAAAATATTTGATTTTAGAGTAAAGAGTAAAGGTATTGTAGGTGAAGCTAAATGGAGAGCAGCTTGTATGACTCAAGGATTCCTATTAGCTGAACTAGATCATGATGATTATCTTACCCCTGACTGCACTCAGATGTTATATGATGCTTGTGAGGCATACCCTGATGCTGGTTTCTATTATACAGACTCATGTGAAGTAGATGAAAATTGGAAATCTTTAACATATGGTGAAGGGTTTGCTATGGGTTATGGGGATTATAGAGATGAGTCTAGTATGGGCATTGATTTTCAAGTCCAAATAACTCCTAATATTAACCCAAAAACTATTAGACATATTGTAGGTGTTCCTAACCATGTTAGATCTTGGAGAAGAGATACATATTTTGCTGTTGGGGGTCATAATAGAAGTTTAACAATTGCAGATGATTATGAATTATTAGTTAGAACTTTTTTACATACTAAAATGTGTAGAATTCCTAAATTAGGGTATGTTCAATTTATTTATAACGATGGTAATAAAATGAACACACATGAATTATCTCGTAGAGATATTCAACGTCGAGTAAGATCTATTATGTATTATTACAATGAAAGGATTGCACAACGTTTTGAAGACCTAGGATTAAAAGATTGGGCTTATGAGGAATCCCCACATAACCCTTGGGGTGTAGAATCTAGATACGGTAAAGAAGAAAATTATGCTAATTATAATTTTGATCCAACCCCTTTATTAAAAGTAGTATGATAAGTATAGTTATCCCTACCTTATGGGGGGCTGAAGAGATTTACGAAACTATTAAGTCTTTTAAGCAACATAAAACCCCGGATACAGAACTCATTATCATAGATAATTCTAATTCAGATTTTGAGGATAGTGATATTACAGTAATTAAACCTAATATAAACACTGGAGTAAACCCCGCATGGAATGCTGGGGTAGCTTTGGCTTCCTATGATAACGTTTTATTATTAAATGATGACATCACAATTAATTTTAAACTATTTTTTGAATTTTTAAATAAAATAGATATAAATTCTTTAAATTATGGTATTTTAGCTTGTGATCGATTAGAATTTACTACAAAGGATATTAATAAAGATACTGATGTGCTTTCTTTAGGGGAGAATGAACATGGTAGATTTTTTGGGTTTGGGTGTTTTATGTTAATTAATAGAAAATATTACCTAGCAATCCCCCCAGAATTAAAAATATTTTATGGGGATGATTTCATATACCATGCATATCACGATATGCAAGAACTTCCTGTATTAGTAATTGAGGGGCTTAAAACTAAGGGTAGAGTAGAAACCACTTCTAAAACCTTTAACTCTTACCTACAAGAAGAAGTAAAACCATGGCAAGGTATAGTAGCTAGGGTAAGAAGATACTATGGTAAATAATTTATTTTCACCTTTCTTTTGGCAAGAACCTTTACATGAAACTCCTCAAATTGAGAATAGTTATTTAAATAAAATTTTAGATAATTATAAGGCCCATCCAAATCTTTCCCCTGATTGGGATGTTCATACTTCTTATAATAACGAAGAAAATTTATTACATCCTATAGATTGGTGGGATAGCGTTCAATTTTACAAACATAATGTAAATAAATTTATAAAATCTTACTTTGGGGTAAACCATGATTGGGATATATGTGGTTCTCCGTGGTACACAGCTTATGGTAAAAACCAATATGCTGAAAGACATGAACACTTCCCAGACCATTTTTCATTTGTACATTTTTTAAAATTTAATCCTGAAGTACATAGTCCTATTACGTTTGTAAATCCAAATTCACTAGTTGCAAAAGGTTCATTACAGGATAAAAACTTTAAAGATAAAATTGATTTTAGTAATTTAAACCATTCACTATACCATCCTTTGTATTCACCCTTGATTAATCAAGGAGATTATATTATATTTAATTCTAACCTAGAACATTTTGTAGAAAAATCTCAAAGTGATGAATTAAGGATTACAATAGCATTTAACATTAAAATTAAATAATATGAGATTAGATTATACTTTTGATCTAAAATTTAACGAACCTCAAGCCTATTATGTTAAAGATCAAGCATTTAATAGAAAAGAACTAAAAAAAATCTACAATGACCTAACTCAGGTCCCATTTCAAAAAGCAAATACTGTAGGTAGTAGTAGTGATGAAATCCGATCTTCTAGAGTTAAATGGGTTCCCCAAAATAGCGATTGGTGGTGGTTATATGAAAAAATGGGTGAATTAGCTACTGAAGCTAATAATGATTTTTGGAACTTTGACTTACACAGTATCCCCGAACAAATCCAATATACTGAATATTTAGCTACCGATAATGGTCATTACACTTGGCACCAAGACATTGGTCCTGGAATACTCTCAGTTAGAAAAGTATCAGTAACTATCCAATTATCCCACCCTGATGATTATGAAGGTGGAGATTTACAAATAGACCAGGGTGCTAACCATCCTATTAACTGTAGTCGTGGTGAGGGTACTGCGGTTTTATTTCCTTCATACATGATGCATAGAGTCACCCCAGTTACTAGAGGAATACGTCGTTCTTTTGTATTATGGTTAGGAGGAGGACACTACAGATAATTTTTTAATAATTTAATTAATATTTATAATATGGAAAAACAATTTATTACAGAGGAAGAAAAGTCTAAGTTTGAAAATCTTCGTTCAGGTGAAGAACAAATAGTTATTGGTTTAGGTCAAATAGAGTACCAAATCCAATCATTAATGTTAGAAAAAGAAAATTTCATAAACCAATTGAGTTTATTAAAACAAACTCAAATTACTTTAGGTAAAGAATTAACTGAAAAGTATGGCGATGGAAATGTTGACTTAACGACAGGCGAATTTACTAAAATTTAATTTTTAGTCTTCTTTTAGGTATTTATAACAAAATAACCTCATAACGATGGCAGAAACATTATTATCACCCGGAGTATTATCTCGTGAAAACGATAATACATTTATTCAACAGCAACCAATTCAAGCAGGAGCATCTATTGTAGGTCCTGCAGTTAAGGGTCCTGTAGAAATCCCAACATTAGTAACAACATATACTGATTACCAAAATAGATTTGGTACTACGTTTGAGAGCGGTAGTGATGAATACACATACCTTACCTCAGTTGCAGCTTATAATTATTTCAACAACGGTGGAGATAGCTTATTAGTTACTCGTGTAGTATCAGCTTCAGGAAACTGGACATATGCTTCAGCATCTATTAATAACACAGTAAGCGTTACAGGTGGAAAACAGGCCACAGGTTCATTTGGCCTTGCTGCTGTATTTGATGACAACGACGAAATTAAATTAAATTATGATGGGGTAGAATACAGGTTTATAGCTGAGGCATCTCCTTTACCTGCAGACAGTGTACAAGGAAGAATATTCTATTTTGAAACGGGTTCAACAGCTGATGCTTCAGCAACTAACTTCTCAGCTTCGTTTGCTGCTAATATTAATTTTATTAATGTTTCTCAATCAGCTAATAATCTATTCTTTAGCTCATCAGCCGAAGGTACTACATATAATGGTGTTACATTATCAACGGGATCATCTTCTGATTTTTCAATCCAATCTACCTTAGGTGGTGGTGTTAATGGTGTAGGTACTTCTACAGCATTTGAAATCGAGGTACTTGATAGAGGGGAATTATTTAATAATACTTCTTCAATGTTATCAAATGGTGCCCTAAGTGATGGTACTAAAGATGATATTCGTTGGGAAGTAGCTTCTTCTGATGCTGCAACAGGTCAATTTTCAATATTAGTAAGAAGAGGTGATGATAATACTTCATCAAAAACTGTACTAGAACAATGGACTAATTTATCATTAGATCCAAAATCACCAAATTACATTTCTGCTGTAATAGGTGACCAAAAATTAACTTACGATTCAGCTCAAAATTATATTAAAGTAGAAGGTGATTATCCTAACGCTTCAAGATATATTAGAGTAAAATCAGTGTTAGCTAAAACTCCTAATTACTTCGATAACGCTGGGGTTGCTAAATCAGCTTATGCTACTTCACTCCCAGTTGTGGGGTCAGGTTCATACGGTGGTGCATTTGATGGTGGTGTTGGTTCTTTAATTCCAACAGGACATGCTGCTAACTACTACGATGCTATCGATGGTACTGATACTCAAGGTTTAGAAGGTAGTGATTATACTGATATGTTATCATTATTAGCTAATTCTGATGATTACGTTTATAATCTAATGTTACTCCCAGGTTTAACGGATGTTTCTTATAGCTCACAAATTACAACTGCTATCTCAAATGCCCAATCAAGAGGAGACCATTTAGTAATAATTGACCCAACCAATTACGGGGCTACGATTACTGCAGCTACAACAGAAGCAACTGGTAGAGATACTTCATATGCTGCTATGTACTGGCCGTGGTTAAGAACTATCGACCCAGATTCAGGTAAAAATATTTGGGTTCCAGCTTCTACCATGATAGGGGGTGTATACGCTTTCAATGATAATAGCTCAGAGCCATGGTTTGCTCCTGCAGGTATTAATAGAGGTGGATTAGGAACTGTAATTCAAGCTGAAAGAAAATTATCAGCAACTAACAGAGATTCATTATACGAAGGTAATGTAAACCCAATTGCAACTTTCCCAGGAACTGGTGTTGTAGTATATGGTCAAAAAACATTACAAAAACAAGCTTCAGCGCTTGATAGAGTAAATGTTAGAAGATTATTAATTGAACTTAAGTCTTATATCTCTCAAGTAGCTTTAAATTTAGTATTTGAACAAAATACAGCTGCAACAAGAAATAATTTCTTAGCAACAGTTAACCCATACTTAGAAAGTGTTCAAGCTAGACAAGGTTTATACGCATTCAAAGTAATTATGGATGACAGCAATAACACACCTGATGTTATTGATAGAAACCAAATGGTAGGTCAGATTTATATCCAACCAACTAGAACAGCTGAATTCATTTACTTAGACTTTAACTTACAACCAACTGGTGCTACATTCCCATCATAAGGAGAAGAAAAGTAGATATTTATAACCGAATAAAATAGCATAGCAAAATGGCAGTATTAGATACAAACGAGATTTTCTTCACACCCTTTGAACCTAAACAAGCAAATAGGTTTATCATGTATATGGATGGTGTTCCTTCTTACATGGTAAAAGGTGTAGGTGCAGTATCGTTAACACAAGGTGAAGTGGCTTTAAACCACATTAATGTACAACGTAAGGTAAAAGGTAAGTCCGTATGGAATGATGTATCATTTACTTTATTCGACCCAATTACTCCTTCAGGAGCTCAATCGGTGATGGAATGGGTACGTTTACACCACGAATCTGTAACAGGTAGAGATGGTTACTCGGATTTCTATAAAAAAGATCTTAAATTTAATGTATTAGGTCCTGTAGGAGATGTAGTTTCTGAATGGGTACTAAAAGGTGCATTTATTAAAGATGCTAACTTTGGAGATTATAGTTGGGATACTGTTGATACTGCTATTGAATTATCAATGACTGTTGCTATCGATTACGCTGTATTAAACTTCTAAGAAGATTTAACATACTTTATAAGGGAGCTTGGCTATGCCAAGCTCTTTTTTTATCTTGGGATTACTGCGGGGTAAATTCTTTAGCATAACATTTATATACTATGGAAATAACATCATTTATTTTGGGGGTACTTGCGGTTATAGCGCTAGCTATGGTTGCGATTACGTCTGTGAATTACATGACGACAAAAATCCTTAAAAAGGAAATTGATAACTTAAACATTTCAACAAACCACGCGTTTGAAGATATTTATAGACAACTTGAGAAGACTCGACAAGAGTTATATTCTCGAATTGATAAAGTAGAACAAAACGTTGTTCGACATACTGACTCCAGAGTCGATAAACTAGAAAGTAAGATCTATGGTGATCTTGATATAAAGAGACAACAGTCTCGCCAATACTAATTAATTAATCGTTAAAGAATTTACCTTCGCGGTATTTATTTTTGAACAAAGTTATAACATAAAATATGAGTTTTAATTTACCAACTGAACAAATCGAACTACCTTCTAAAGGTTTAGTTTATCCTGAAAGCAACCCTCTTTCTTCTGGAAAGATTGAAATGAAATACATGACTGCTAAAGAAGAAGATATTCTTACTAACGCAAATTATATTGCTGATGGTACAGTATTGGATCGTCTAATGAAGTCTTTAATTGTATCTAATATCAACTATGATGACATAATCATAGGAGATAAAAACGCTATTATGATCTCAGCTCGTATTTTAGGGTATGGTAAAGATTATACTTTTAACTATGCTGGAACCGAACAAACAGTAGATTTAACTACGTTAGAAAATAAAGAAATAGATGAATCTATTTACACTCGAGGCGGTAATGAATTTGAATTTGAATTACCTCAATCTAGTAATAAAGTTACTTTTAAACTCTTAACTCATAAAGATGAGCAAGACATTAATAAGGAATTAGATGCTCTTAAAAAATTAAATAAAGAAGGTTCAGCTGAATTAACTACCCGTTTAAGATTTATGATTACTTCGGTTAATGGGGATACTAGTAAATCTACAATTAATGATTTTGTTAATAATTATTTATTAGCACAGGATTCACGAGCCCTTAGAGAACATATCTCGTCAATACAACCAGACGTAGATCTGTCTTTTTTTCCCTCCGGAAGTAAAATTAAGCGGAATCTCCCACTTGGGGTTAAGTTTTTTTGGCCTGACTCCGACCTCAGCTAAAGTTCAAAGAAATAATATATTTGCCCAAATTCATGAAATAGTATTTCATGGTAAAGGGGGTTTTAGTTGGGGTGAGGTATATAATATGCCCATATGGCTGCGTAATTTCACGTTTAATAAAATTAAAACATTTTATGACGATGAGGCTAAACGAACTGAGGAAATGTATAAAAACAAAGATTCCAAAACTACCAATGTAATTGGTAAAGATGGTAAGGTAAAAACCCCACAATTTCTTAATAAAGCTAGTTATAAGTAATATTTATTACTATAACGATATATTATGGCAGACGGATTTGATAGAGAATCGATTGAACAGAGGAATCAAGCCCTTGAAGTTCAAAACTCACTTTTAGAAAAGCAAGTAGATGCTCTGGCTAGAAGTGCAGATATCTCCAATACTATACTTGATACCCTTAAAGAAGAAATGGGCATCCAGTCTCGTCGTAGTACGGGTGAGCAAAACCTCCTTAATATTAATAAAAAGATTAATAAGGAGATTAATAATCAAAAGTTTGGTTTATCTAATGTTGCTACTGTTCAAAAGCAAATCGAAAAAAATGATAAGCTTAAAGAAACAGCTTTAGTCACCCAAAAATCACTAACTCAGTCCCTCCTAGACCAAGGTGCTTATACTGCAGTGGCAGAAGCTAAAGCAGCTAATGAAAAGTTTAAACAACTAGCTGAATATCAATCTCAAATAGATAAAGTTAATGCTGCCTTAGAGAGGGGTGAAGATATAGACGAACAAGCTTTAGATACCCTTTACCAAAAACAAGACCTTCTTAATGAGGAATTAGCAGAACAGTTAAAGGGGATGGATAGTGATGCTCAAAGGCTAGCACTTACCATGTCTCAAGTTGATACCTTAGATACAGTTAATGTTAGAAGGAAGGAGGAGCTAGATACCCTTGAAAAAATGGAAGACTCCCTAGGGGTTATAGGAAAAGCAACCAACTTCATTTCCAAAATCCCCGGCATAGGTAAATTTGCTCAAGATGCTTACGCTGCCACTATCCAACAACAAAAAGCTTTAGCTGAAGCTGGTGAGGATATAATGGATGTTAATAAATCCGCTGTATTCTTAGGTAAGGAAATAGGTAAGGGTGCTCGAAAAACTCTTACAGACCCATTTACTATGGCAGCTTTTGCTGCTAACGAAATTGGTAAAGCTTTAACAGCTGTAGATGGTAGAATTACAGGCTTTAGAAAAGAATTAGGCCTTAGTCGAAGCTCTGCTGCAGGTATTTCTTTTGATATGAAGGTTATTGCTGAAGGAACAGCTGATACCTTTATAACAGCTGATAAACTAGCAGAAAGTTTTACAGCAATGTCAGGTCAGCTAGGGTTTGCCGTTGATTACAGTGGTCAAACATTAGAGACATTTACTACACTAAATAAAAGATTAGGGTTATCAGTTGAACAAGCAACTTCCTTAACTTCATTATTAAAACTTCAAGGTAATAATACTGAAGACCAATTAGATAATTTAACCCAACAAATTGGGGCTTTTAATACCTTAAATGGTACAGCATTTGATACAAAACAAGTATTAGGAGATATAGCAAACACATCAGCAGCCATTCAAGTCTCATTCGCAGGTAGTACTGATGAGTTAGCCTCTTCTGTTTTAGAAGCTAAAAAATTAGGTTTAAATTTATCTCAAGTAGATAAGATAGCAGATTCACTCTTACAATTTGAATCATCTATTGAAAATGAACTTAAAGCTGAATTATTATTAGGTAGAGAAATTAACCTAGAAAAAGCAAGACAGTTAGCATTAAACAATGATTTAGAAGGTGTAGCTCAAGAGCTAGCAGACCAACAAGTTAGCTTCTTCGAATTCTCTAAATTAAACCGTATCCAGCAAAATGCAATTGCTGAGGCTATGGGTATGGGTAGAGAAGAAATGTCAGCAATGCTTTTACAGCAGCAACGTATGACAATGACTAATGATGAGATTTCTTCACAGTTGGAGGGTCAAGAATTAGCTAATTTTAAAGCAATGACATTTCAAGAAAATATGAATGCTGCTTTAGAAAAAATGAGAGATATTTTCTCCACCATAGCTGAAGGTCCTTTAGGGATGTTTGTTGGTATGATGGGTTCTTTAGTATCTAATTCATATATTTTACATGGTTTGTTAGGTGCTATGATTCCAATATTAGGAGTATTAGCTGCTAAGTCTTTAAAAACAGCATTCGCCTCTGTTACAGCTGCTGTAGCTGAATTATTTGGAGAAAATGCTAAATTTGGTCCTGCGGGTTTAGCTATAGCTGGTGCTGGTGTAGGGTTAATGTTGGCAGGAATTGCTAAAGCTCAATCATCAGCTCAAAAAGTAAACGATGGTATAGCACCTGCTGGGAAAGGTCCATTTACTATTACAGATGCTTATGGTGCTACGGCTATTACTGCTAAAGGTGATGGTGTTGCGGTTTCACCTAATATCACAAAAGGTGGGGGAAGTGACTCAAATCGTAGAATGGAAATGTTACTAGAAAAGTTAGTAATGAAGGATTCAAACGTATACATGGATAGCGATAAAGTAGGTTCTGCTTTTGCTAAAAGCGCTACCTTTTAATATTTATAATAAAATATAACATACTATGAGTTTAAAAGATCAATTAAAAAACCAAGGTTCAAAATTAACCAGATATAATGGTACGGACCCTACTACTAACGTTGGTGCTACTAAACAATCATTGTTACACGCTGATGGCGGGAATGAGGCACATGGGTACTCTACTAGTGGAAACTTTTTCCCACAGGTAAATGCTTCAAGTAACTCATACGATAATGGTTCACCTAGAACGTTACCTTTACCTCGACCTTCTAACTTAGATATGGCTGGGGGTGCTAAAATTAACGCCACACAATATGGTCATACTCAAGCTTATGACCCAAGACAAGGCGAAAACTACGATGATAAAGGACCCGTTGACGGACGTTATTAAATAGATGCCTTTAGTAGATTTAACAACTAACCTTAAATCCCTCAAGTATGGGAGGGATACTACCAATGGTGGGTCTAGTGGGGAACCGTTTATAACAAAAGATATAAATGGATTAACCATAGAAGATCTAGGCCGTACGGGTGGTTCTGATCTACTTATTAGGGGAGGATTTTTACTTCCTGGCAGGATTTCTGATGACGTAAAACGTATAGGAAAATATCTATCAACCCCAGAAGGTTTACTTTGGTCTGCTACTCAAAACGTTTTATCTACTAGTGGTGTTAGAATTTATGGTGGCTATCCAAAGTTAGCACAGGCTGCTAATATTTTTAGATTAAATGATGGTACTTATTTACCATCTTCTACTTTATTACAATTAGCTGCTAACCCAATTGGAGGTCACTTAAACAAACAAGGAACAGACCCAACAGGTTTATCTGTATTAGGTCGTCCTGAATACATTAAACTTCAAAGAGATTTAAAAACTGCCAACTTAGTATTAGGTGGAGATCTTGAATTAAATCGCTTATTAAAACTTAGAAAAGAACATATTACTGGTTTTTCTTCTGGTCCCATTTATTCTTATTTAGGGGGCCCAGGAGCTGGTAGGTTAGCTGGGGGTGTCGGTAAAACAGACATTAGGTTTGCTGACCAAAGAACACCCACATACCAACAATTCAACGATCCTTATTTTCAAGCTACAAAAGATAATATTTTTTCAAAGTTTGTTAAAACTACTTTCTCTTCAAACCTAATAGAAGTTACAACCTATGGTGTATCTAATACTTATGGTTTAAATCCTGAAGCTAATAATTTAATTTCTAGGGGAAATGGTTTTAGGTTTGATGAAAAAACTTCTACTGATAAATTTTATACTGAAAAAAGAGATGTTTCTATAGATAGAAATGCAGTATTAAACCTACCTAATGAAATTCCTATAAACCCTGATGGGACCCCAAACCCAAATTTTGACCCATCAAGTGTTAAAGATATTCCTACAATTGCGGTAGAATATAAAGAAAACTTTAATAAAGAATATAAAGTTAAGGGTGGCCCTGAGGAAGCAGATAATTTTGACTCTTCAACCCCCAACCCTGATCGTAGATTTGATTCCCAAACACTCCCAGATTCATACCCTACTAGGGCTGAAATTTCAGCTTCTTTAGAAACTTCTACAATTTTCAACCCTGATTACATAGGAGTATCAGATTCTAATCAAATACAAGATGGAAGTGTTGTTCTTCCGAACCAAAGTACTAATACAGGTTTAAATAAAACCCCTACAGTAATTCAAGATTTTAGGGCTGTTAAAAAATCAAAAACAAAAGCCCCTAGTTATACAGGTAATAAAAAAATTGAAACTAGAGTATTACTAGGAGATCCTGGTAATCCCGATATTAATAGAACAGACTATACTAAGGGCTCAAATATAGGTCAAGATAAAATAAACAATTTATTTATTTATAAACGTAGTGCTGTTACCTCTAACAATAAATTAAAAAATGATTTAGTCAAATTTAGAATAGCTACTATTGACCCAGATAATCCCTCACTAAAAGTATTTACTCATTTTAGAGCATTTATTAATGGTATGAGTGATAGTTTTGGGGCAGAATGGAATTCATTTAGATATATGGGTAGAGGTGAAAACTTCTATAATTATCAAGGATTTAATAGAAGTATGAGGTTAAATTGGACTGTAATGGCTCAATCTAAAAACGAATTAGCTACCCAATATCAAAAATTAAATTATCTTGCTTCAACTCTAGCACCTAACTATAGTGCTGCTGGGTTTATGAGGGGTAATATCCATCAATTAACTGTTGGTGGGTATGTTTATGAATATCCGGGTATAATTGAAAGTTTAGATTTTACAATCCCAGATGACTCACCTTGGGAAATTGGCATTAATACAGCAGGTGGATTTGATAATAGTGTAAAAGAACTACCCCACAGAATTGAAGTAGCAATGTCATTTAAACCTATTGATAAATTCTTACCACAAACCCAAAAGAATATAAGTGGAACTGGAGAGGTTAAAGAACGTTTCTTATCTTTAGAGAATGCCGAAGCTGGTAGTAAAAATCTTTATAAAGACGTAGGCAGTAAAAAATCAAAGAAAGCTTAATAATGGGTAGGTATACTAACATAGGACAAAAAAGAGATAAAACTGGAACTAGGTATTATAAAACTAATACTTATCCGGATATTCCTCGTTCTATAAGTGATACCTATGTTATTACTCAAGCCGAAGATAGATACGATAAATTAGCACTCCAATATTACTCTGATGCTTCACTCTGGTGGGTTATCTCTAACGCTAACCCTGAATATATTAATGGTAGTATATACCCCCCTGTAGGAATCCAATTAAGAATCCCAGGAAATATCGGAGCTGTTATTAACGATTATAAAAGAACAAATGAATAAGTTATGGCAGATAATAACCTCCTTGGAAAATCCCACAAACAATACGTCCAAGACCAAATAAAAGTTCGTCAAGAAATTTTAGGCAAAGGTGCTAGAGATTCTAAGGAATTATCTTGGATGAATGGTAAGACCTCTTGGGTTAGATTAGCTTCTTCTATTGATGTTAAAAATGCTATAACGGCCGTAACTGCTGTTGACGCAAATGGGAATTATGTTGACCCCTCTACAGTTACTACAGGTTCATTACTCCAACCAGCCCCCACAATCCAAGAAGTAACAAATGATGCTGGAGAAAAAAGACTCAGTTTATTAGGGTTAGATGATTCCTACATGGGGGATGTTTTAGCTAACAGTTTAGTTTTGCATGGGGGGACTGAAAAACATAATACTACCCCAGATCAAATGTTTAAAAGAAGAGGTATTAGTAATGTATTTACTAATTCCTCACAAAATATTAGTGCCTACAACTCTAAAAATGGTGATTTTGGTTTAGTAGCTATGCCCGGGATTCAATCTGTAGATATTAAATCTAAAAGTATGGGTTCCCTTAGGGAAGCATCTATTTCCCTTAGAATTAATGACCCAGAACAATTAGAACTAATTGAAACTTTGTATTTAAGAATTGGGTATTCTGTATTTTTAGAATGGGGTAATTCTTCTTATTATAAACACAATAGTAATGGAGATCCTACTTTAATGAAAGGAGCAGATGCTGAACCTGGACTTTTATTTGACTTTTTAATACCCCCTGATGATTTAAAAGACTGTCCTACTAAGTTTATCCAAAAAATAGAAAAAATAAGAGAGGACTCTCAAGGCAATTATGATGCCCTGTTTGGTAGAGTAAAAAACTTTAGTTGGGAATTTAGCCCCGAAGGCTTTTATAATGCTACATTAGAAGTTATTTCTTGGGGTGATATTATAGAATCTTTATCAATTGGGGGTTTTTACCCCAATGTAGTATTAAATAAACTTAATGCTGACGAAGATACTGATACTACTACTAACACACCCCCTGAAATAGATAGAAAAGATGAATCTTTATTAAACGGGTTTATATATGAAGCTTCATTACCTACTCTTTCTGAAATAGAAACATTTTTTATAGATCAAGGTATTGTAACCCCAATTATTAATAAAACCTTCCAACCTACAAAATCTACCTTAAAAGGGAATACAACCAAAGAAACAAAAGCAGTCGCGGGTAATACCCAAATAAAACAATCCTCAGGAACTAAAATATTATCTACAGTAGGAGACTATTCTTTTGCTTTACAGTATGATAGAGAAAAAACAAATTCTTTTGGTAAAGTTATTGAAGGTATGGCTGTTTTTGGTGAAAATATAACTTACTCTTATATTAGGTTAGGTGATATTTTAGATTTTATAAAAACCCGTTTAATGCTCTATACCGAAAATTGTGATGATACCCCAATTATAGATATTAATACAGATACTGATACTAATTATTGTTATAACCCCCAAATTAATGTATCAGCAGACCCTTCAAAAGTAATAATAAATTCTAAAATTCCAGTATCAATGCAGGGGTTAAAGAATTTAGCAGATAATAGGAATAGAGAATATAATGATGTAGATCCTACTAAGCAAGACAATCAAATTAAACGTGCTATTTTTGGTTTAGAAAAATTTGGAGGAAAAAACGTAAAATTAGAACCTTTTACCCAAAATGTAGTTTTAAGTGGAGGTAAACAAATAGCTAATGTTCCTGTAGGTCTTATAATGAATATTTATTTTGAGAAGGAATTTTTATATAGTACAATAGACCAACTTAGGGATAAAAAAACAGGTAAACTTTCTTTATATAAATTTTTAAAATCTTTATTAGATGAAGCTAATAATTGTTTAGGGGGTGTTAATAAGTTAGATTTAAGAGTAGTAAATGATCAAACTTTAGAGATTTACGATCAAGTTCCAATATACGAGTGGAAAAAAACAATACCAGAACCTCAACCATTTAATATTTTTGGTTTATCCCCAACTATCAATGATGGTAGTTTTGTAACTAACTTTGGATTAAAAACAGAATTAACTAATGAATTTGCTACTATTACCTCTATTGGTGCTCAGGCAAATGGTTCTATAGTTGGAGAAGATGCTACGTTTTTATCTAAATGGAATTTTGGTTTAGAAGATAGATTTTACCCTAAAAAATTAGATTCATATAGTAAACTTAATAAAGGTAATAATATAGATTTTGAATTAGAAGAGTATAAAGCCCTTTTAAACAAAATGTTAGAGCTTTGGTCTGATTATTCTCTCCAAAGTACTCATTTAACTGAACTCACTAGAGAAAGTTTTATAGGAGTAGGAGCTGATATTAATGATGGGTATGCTTTCCCTTACTTTAGAACAAAATCAACCTCCTCATACGTAAAACTACAAAAAGACTTTTTCCAAGCAGCTATAAAAATAAAAACCAGAGACACAAATGTCCTTTCAAATCAAATAGGAATGCTTCCTATTAATCTTAATTTAGAAATGGATGGTATCTCGGGTATTAGAATTTATGACCAAATTCGAGTAAATACAAGATTTTTACCTTCTTATTACCCTAAATTTTTAATGTTTATTATTAAGGGTGTTTCTCATTCTTTTAATGGTAATAGGTGGGTAACTAAAATTGATACTATAGCCCAACCAAAGGTTCAATTTTCTACCAATCCTAACCTTGAAGATGATACTACTAAAAATGTTCCTGAAATAGTAGAAGATGATGCTGATGATGCCGCAAGACGTGAAAGTTTAATAGATGTAACTTCTACATATAGGGGTTCTAAAAAACTTGTTATCGATACTTATGGATGGCCTATTGAAGTTCAAGAAATAGGAGGCAAATACTATGCTGAATCTTACTCACAAGATTCGGCAAATAGAAACCTTTACCGCAAATCCTCAGAATATCTAAAAAGTAATACGGTTGAATTTGAGTATAACGTAAAACTTCAAGGATCTTTAGTTAAACCTATTAAAATTAAATATTTACTTAAAGATTTGGTTGTTCCTTTAACAACTGTATTAGAATCAATAGAGCAAAATGGTTTAGCTACTGGGGTATATAATATAGATGCTTCAATTTACCCTAGGGATACTACAGGTACAAATAATGTTGGATCATTATCAGGCCATTCGTTTGGTGTAGCTTTAGATGTAAATGCTGCCTTATATCCTTATGGTAAGGCAGGGTATGAAAAATATAAAAAAGATTTAAAAGCAGGAGTTAACGCAGCAAAAGTAATAAAAGCTTTTGCAGATTCTGGATTATTTAATTGGGGTGGTAACTATAATAATACGAAAGATGCTCACCATTTTTCATTAAAAGTAGTTAATGGTAAAAACTTAAATTCTATATAAATGTATTTTCCAAAATCTAAAATACAGTCTAACTTATATTCTAATGGAGAATTTTTAATTAAATCCTCTAAAGCTACATATTATGGTTCTTATTTTTCTGTAAGTGGAAATAGATTTTTTACAGGGAAAGAACCCAATGATGGTAAAAATTTAGAATTAATAAAATCTCCATCAAATGAAGTAGAATCATTACCCAATACAGAAATTTTAGATTTAAGATACGCTAATCTAGAAAATAGTATTTACACTACTCTTACTAATTCTCGATTTAATACAAGATATCCAATCTCCTTTACCCCCCAACCCACCCAAGGAGATTACCAAACAGGGGAGATAACAAGATTTTTTGCTAAAAAAGCTAATGAAAACATCTACTACGAGGTAGCAGATAATAGTATTTCCCAAAACCCAATATACTTTTCTTTTAAATTACAATGGCTAATAAGTGGAGAAGAATCATATGTAAAAACCACCAACCAAAAAATGGTTGAACTTTACATGAGACAACTCCCTATCCCAGTTTTCAACCAATTCTTAAAGAACGATTACCTCAAATTTTGGAAACCAAGCTAGTGAACGTATATTCACACTATGTTTTGGTTAATAGAAGGAGAAAATAGATTTAAAGAGTTTTGTAATAGGGGTTTTGAGGAGGTATTCATGGATATTATACCACTTAACCACTGGCAACACCCCGTGGAGAATTCAATATGTGCTTTTTATATTAGGCCGATTAGGGAGACAAAGGGTTATATACTACCAATCAATCATAGTGAGTGTTTAAACTTATTTGAAGATGAGGTATACTTGGAATTAAAGAATTTTAAAAAAATATATGTTAGAGATAAAAAAGAATTTCTACATTATACAATTCTAAAACCTTTAATCGATGTTACATTAAATATTCCTACGTATATACCACCTCAAACACAAGCACATAGTTTTATATATCGTCAATACAGCGACCGCGTTGATACCAATGCTATAGTGCCTATAACCAAGCATTATGAGGTTTGCGAGCAAATATATGATGATCTAGAGCACCGCGTTAATCTACCGGTAAACAACTTCTACAATGATAAGGTGCCTTTAGTATTTAACGCTATAGAACGTAATGGTATAAAGATTGATAAAAATGAATTTGAAAAACATTTCCACCCAGTTGAAAACGAGTTTGTCTACACTAGTTACAATTATAAAACACTTACGACACGACCATCTAACAAATTTGGGGGAGTTAATTACGCGGCACTTTCACATAAAGACGGATCCCGAAAAAGTTTTATTCCACGTAATGATATTTTTGTTGAATTTGATATTAGTGCCTATCATCCTACTTTGGCTGCTATGCTTGTTGGTTATGATTTTGGTAGCGGGGATATTCATCAATCCTTTGCGGATATGTATAAGGTTGATTACGCAAAAGCAAAAGAATTAACATTTAAACAATTGTATGGTGGTGTGTTTAAACAGTACCAAAATTTACCGTTTTTTAAGTTAACAAGTGCGTATATACAGATAATCTGGGACGAATTTCAAAAAGAGGGTAAGCTCATATGTCCTATTTCTAATTATGTTTTTGAAAAAGATAAACTTGAGGATATGAACCCACAAAAGCTGTTTAATTACGTATTACAAAATTTGGAGACGGCAACTAATGTTCGTATATTATGGGAAATGATGAGAATATTAAGGGGCCATAAGACCCGATTAGTATTATACACATATGATTCATTCTTATTTGATGTCAATAAGGGTGAGGAATTTTTGCTAGATGACATAAAAATGGTTTTTAATAAATTTAAGTTACGAATAACAGAAAAAAATGGAATTAACTACGACTTTAAATAATCCCTCTAGTATTTATAAAGCAGATTACGATTTTGTAACTGACTCATTAAATTCTAAGGATTTGAATAATAAGCTGTTTTGTACCTTTACTACCCGTGAAGGATTAAATGCCTTAATTGGTGATATTACTTCTCAATACGATATAATGTATAACAAAATGTTTGTCCTTGAAATTAAGGATAGCAGTGAACTTGTAATTACATATAATGTAGACCAAGGTAATATATCAAACATCCCAGCTAATACGATTTTGGTACATCGTAAAAAAGAATCAAATACCCTTTACACTATTAATGCTTTAAATGAGCTTATTAAAGAACTTAATGGTGGTATTGTAGATCGAAGATACAGGGTTGAATGGATGCATTATCGCAATACTATCCTACTAACCCAACAATCAGACTTAAAACAATTAAAAACAAAGATTTATAAAATAATTGATCTTTAAGTTTGGATATTGTAAATAAGTTTTGTATATTGAGTAAAAGTTATAATAATAAATAGTTTTAATAATGGATTTAGACGTAATCAAACAACGTTTGAACGCCCTAGAGAAAACAGGGAATTCAAACAACGGTGAGCGCCGACAGCTCTTCTGGAAGCCTGAAGTAGGTAAACAAACAATTCGTATTGTACCCTCGAAGTTTAACCCTAAAATGCCATTTACCGAGATGTTATTCTATTACGGTATTGGTACTAATGTTATGCCTTCACGTACAAATTATGTAGATGAAAGTGGTGAAACTTTAAAAGATCCAATCATCGAGTTTACAAAACAACTACGCCAAACTAGTGAATCTGAGAATTGGAAGTTAGCTAAAAAGCTTGATCCAAAGGTTCGTTACTTTGCCCCTATTATTGTCCGTGGTATGGAAGATGAAGGTGTTAAGGTATGGCAATTTGGTAAAGAATTGTATGAAACATTCCTACAACTAGCAGTAGATGAGGAAGTAGGCGATTATACTGATGTAGCATCAGGTCGTGATATTAAGTTGGTAACTGTAGGACCTGAAGTAACAGGTACTAAGTACAATCGTACTACAGCATCACCTTCAATGAAGGTATCTCCAGCTTCAGAAAATGCAGATCAAGTAAAAACATGGTTAGAAGACCAAGTTAATCCTAAAGATTTGTTTAAGAATCGTATCGTAGAGTATGATCAAACCAAACAACATTTGGCTTCATGGTTAAACCCTGAAGGATCATCACAAGAAGGTGATATTATCGATGAAGATAAAACACCAACTTCTAACAACTATTCGATGAACACATCTAATACCCAAGTTAAGCAAACTAAACTAGATAAGTTTGATAGTTTGTTTGATGAGGATAAGGATAATGACTTGCCCTTCTAATTATGGCTAAGAAAAAAGTAAGTAAATCCCTCTCGGCGGCTATGTCCGCCGAGATTAAATCCAAGTTTGATCTTAACAGCTTCAAAGACAAAAAAGGTCTAGGTGGTAATGTTAAGTTTAAACAGCAAAAATGGATTCCACTCTCTGATGCTTACCAATCAGTAACATCAGTTCCAGGTATTCCAATGGGTCACGTCTGTTTATTACGTGGTCACTCGGATACTGGGAAAACCACAGCTATGATTGAAGCAGCTGTTTCAGCCCAAAAATCAGGTGTTCTGCCGGTATTCATCGTAACTGAGATGAAGTGGAACTGGGAGCATGCTATGCAGATGGGTCTAGATGTAGAAGAAATTTGGGATAAAGATACAGGCGAGCTATTAGACTACCAGGGTAACTTTATCTATGCTGACCGTGAATCACTCCACACTATTGAAGATGTTGCGGGTTTTATTCTTGACTTATTAGACGAGCAAAAGAAAGGTAATCTACCTTACGATCTATTATTCCTATGGGATAGTATTGGTTCTATACCTTGTCAAATGTCTGTTGAGAAGAAAAAGAACAATAACGAATGGAATGCTGGTGCTATGTCAACTCAGTTTGGAAATGTTGTTAATCAAAAGATTGTAATGTCTCGTAAAGAGTCATCACCTTATACTAATACATTAGTTTGTGTTAACAAAGTATGGACAGCTAAGGCCGAAACTCCAATGTCTATGCCTAAGTTAATGAATAAAGGTGGTTTTACAATGTGGTATGATGCAACTTTTGTTATCACATTTGGTAATATCTCGAACGCAGGAACATCTAAAATCAAAGCAATTAAAGATGGTAAGCAAGTTGAGTTTGCTAAACGTACTAATCTTCAAGTGGATAAGAACCACATCAATGGTATTACTACAAGAGGTCGTATTATTATGACACCTCATGGTTTTATCGAGGATAATGATAAATCACTCAAATCCTACAAAGACAACCATTCAGCTGAATGGGTTAAGATTTTAGGTGGTGGTGATTTTGATATTGTAGAAGAAGCAGATGTAGTCGAAACACAAGTAACATTCACTCAAGAACCAGATTAAAAATGGACAAAAAGGATTTATTAAGTCTCCTTGACAATCTGTCAGAGGAGCGGGAGGAAACTACCTTTAGTAGAAACAGCAGAGTATTATTAATCGACGGTCTAAATCTATTCTTTCGCAACTTCGCAATGCTCAATATTGTGAATTCTGATGGGGCACATATTGGGGGTTTAGGTGGGTTTCTTCGCTCTTTAGGGACTTTAGTTAATCAAATCCAACCAACATCCATTTATATTGTATTCGATGGGGAAGGTTCAACCACAAACAGGAAGAACCTTCTCCCCGAATATAAGGGTGGCCGTAATCTTAGTAGAATTACTAATTGGGATACATTTGAAGATCTAGATGAAGAACACGATGCTAAAGTAGACCAAATCGTTAGATTAGTTCAATACCTAAAATGTATACCTGTTAAAACTGTAGCATTAGACAAAGTTGAAGCTGATGATATTATAGGTTATTTAAGCAAGTATATTACTAAGCAAGACCCTGAAAATAAAGCATTTATTGTCTCCAGTGATAAGGATTTTATCCAATTAACAGATGATCAAATTACTGTTTACCGTCCAATTGAAAAAGATTATTACACTAAAGAGGTAGTAATGAAAAAGTTTGGGGTATTAGCTGAAAACTTTATTGTATACAAAACCCTTATGGGTGATGCCTCAGATAAAATCCCAGGAATTAAAGGTTTAGGTGAGAAGAAACTTAAAAAATTGTTCCCGGAATTAGGTGAACGTATTGTTACTTTAGAAGATATTATTGAGTCTTCAATTGAAAAATATAAAGAACATACTATATACTCTAGAGTAGGGTTGGATGCTGAAATTTTAAGACGCACTTACAAAATCATGGATTTACATAACCCTATGATGGATGATCTAGAAAAAGAATACTTAAGAGAGTTAGAATCTTCAGATGTTCCCGTGCTTAATTCAGATATTTTTCTTAGATTATATGCTGAAGATGGTTTGAGACATTTAATTAAAAATGTTGATTACTGGATTCAAAACACATTTAAAGATTTAATTAGTTATAATAAATAAGTTATATGACTCTCAACAACCTCAATGCTTATGGTCCTGGATTTCAAGTTAAGGTTCTCTCTTCATTATTAAATAATAAAGAGTTCTTAATTAACATCCATGACATTTTAAGCGAAGAATACTTTGATAATCAAGCTCACAAGTGGATTGTGGGGGAGATATTGAAGTATTATGACAAATACCATACAACACCTACACTTGAGGTTTTAAAAGTAGAGTTAGCCCGGGTTGAAAACGAAGTATTACAAGTATCAATTAAAGAACAGCTACGTGAAGCTATAAACCACAGAGACACAGACTCAGAGTTTGTTGAAGGCGAATTTTCAGATTTTTGTAAGAACCAACAACTAAAAAAAGCCCTACTTAGTAGTGTAGATCTGTTAAAAGCCGGTGATTATGATTCAATTAAAACTATGATTGAAAATGCTTTAAAAGCTGGTCAGGATAAGAATTTAGGACATGAATACGAGAAAGATATTGAAGATAGATATCGAGATGAACAAAGATCTACAGTCCCAACCCCATGGCCTCAATTTAATGAAATATTACAAGGGGGCTTAGGTAATGGTGATTTTGGTTTAATATTTGGTAATCCTGGGGGTGGTAAATCTTGGTCATTAGTGGCATTAGGTGGTCATGCTATTAAAATGGGGTATAATGTTGTACACTATACCTTAGAATTAGGTGAAGAATATGTAGGTAAAAGATATGATGCCTTCTTTACCAAAATATCAGTTAGCGATGTAAGCAACCATAAAGATAAAGTTGCAGAAACTCTTAAAGATCTCCCTGGAAAATTAATTATTAAAGAGTTCCCGACAGGGAAAGCAGCAGTCTCAACAGTTGAATCGCATATTGGTAAATGTATTGATCTAGGTATGAAACCTGATTTAGTTATTATTGATTATGTTGACCTCCTTCGAAGTAAAAAAACAAATAGGGAACGTAAAGACGAAATTGACGATATTTATCTGAGCACAAAAGGGCTTGCTCGCCAACTTGATGTTCCAATATGGAGCGTATCTCAAGTAAACCGACAGGGTGCTCAAGATGACGTTATTGAAGGTCACAAAGCAGCAGGTTCTTATGATAAAATGATGGTAACTGATTTTGCAGCATCGCTTTCAAGGAAGAAAGAAGATAAAATCAATGGAACCGGTAGATGGCATATTATGAAAAACCGCTATGGTATGGATGGACTTACCTTTGGCGCTAAGGCTGATGTTTCTACTGGTACTTTTGAGATTATACCTGAAGAAGAACTTGATAGCATTACTCCAGCTCAACCTCAATCATATATAAACGAAGGTTCCGATAATTTTAGTGTTAATACTAGAGAAGCTGCGTCCCAATTTTTACAAAATATTTAAAAAAACCCAAAATGGCAAAAAAAGACCTACTTAAAGAACGTATTGTCTACAAACCGTTTGAATACCAAGAAGCTGCTGACTATTGGCTCAAACAACAACAAGCCCACTGGCTGCATACAGAAGTTCCTATGATGAGTGATATTACAGATTGGAGCTCAAATTTAAATGAAACAGAAAAAAACATTATTGGGTCTATTCTTAAGGGATTTGCTCAAACAGAAACAGTTGTAAATGATTACTGGTCAGGACTAGTGACTAAATGGTTTAGAAAACCAGAAGTTATAATGATGGCTACAACCTTCGGTGCATTCGAAACTATCCATGCCGAAGCTTATTCTTTATTAAATGAAACACTTGGTCTTGAAAATTTCGATGAATTTTTGGAAGATGAGGCTACTATGGCTAAAATTGAAAATCTTACTGCTGTTAGGGATAGTTTTAATGGTGAAAAAGATCTCCATGAAATCGCTAAATCACTTGCTATATTCTCAGCATTTACCGAGGGAGTTAATTTATTCTCTTCCTTCGCCATCCTCTTATCTTTTAAGATGCGAAACAAGCTTAAGGGAGTGGGTCAAATTGTTGAATGGTCTATTAGAGACGAATCCCTCCATTCAGAAGCTGGATGCTGGTTATTTAGAACACTTATCGATGAGAATCCTCAAATCAAAACACCAGAGCTTGAAGCAGCAATAAATGAAGCAGCTTTGCTTTCACTAAAACTTGAATTAGATTTTATTAGAAAGTGTTATGAGTTAGGTGATCTAGAAGGATGTTCACAATATGACTTAGAAAACTTTATTAAAAATAGAGTTAACGTAAAATTAGGAGATTTAGGTTATAAAGCAATTATTGAAGGAGTAGATATGACAGCTGTAGAAAGAATGAGTTGGTTTGGTGCCCTTTCAGGTGGTAAACAACATACAGATTTCTTCGCAAACAGAGTAACAAATTATTCAAAAGGCCACATGGAGTGGGATGAAAGTATTTTTTAATTATGGATAACAATATAGTAGCAGATTACTCCCAATGGGAAAGAGGTAAAGATTACCCCGAGTTTTTTGATGATGTAGCTTTGTCTACAATTTCAAAAGGGTATTTAATGCCTGGGGAAACTCCCCGCAAAGCGTATAGACGCGTAGCTAATGCTGTAGCTGATAGATTAAACAGACCAGACTTAGCAAATAAATTCTTTAAATATATTTGGAATGGATGGATTGGTCTCGCTAGCCCTGTTCTCAGCAATACCGGTACTGATCGGGGTTTGCCTATTAGTTGTTTCGGTGTTGATACTCCTGATTCGGTCCGCGGTATTGGACTCACTAACGCAGAGCTTATGCGCCTTACTTCCTATGGGGGAGGCGTGGGAATTTCCCTTAGCAGAATTAGAGGAAGAGGAGAAAGTATAACTGGAAATGGTAAAAGTGAAGGTATTGTACCTTGGGCTAAAATTTATGATTCCACCATTATTGCTACTAATCAAGGTAGTGTAAGACGCGGAGCATCTTCAGTAAATTTAGATATTAATCATACTGATATTAAAGAATTTTTACAAATTCGTAGACCTAAAGGTGATCCTAACAGACAATGTCTAAACCTACATCAAGCTGTAATGGTAGATGACGCGTTTATGAAGCGTCTACAAGATCGAGACAGCGAGGCTATGTCGTTGTGGCTTGAAATACTTAAATCACGCGTAGAAACCGGAGAACCCTACATAATGTTTAAGGATAATGTTAATAAAGACAATCCTTTAGCTTATCGTATGAATAATCTAGATGTTTCTATGACTAACATTTGTACTGAGATTACATTGCATACAGATGAGGAACATAGTTTTATCTGTTGTTTATCATCTTTAAACTTAGCTAAGTATGATGAGTGGAAAAATACAGATGTAGTTGAAATCGCTACTTACTTTTTAGATGGTGTAATGGAGGAATTTATTGTTAAAACTAATGGTAAAGATTCAATGATCCGTACCCACCGCTCAGCTAAAAAAGGTAGAGCATTAGGTTTAGGTGTAATGGGGTGGCATACATTCCTACAACAGAAAAACATAGCATTTAACTCTATTGGTGCCACAGCTTGGACACATACTATCTTTAGTGATATTCAAAGAAAAGCTGAAGCTGCTTCTCGTCAAATGGCCCTAGAATATGGAGAACCATTATGGTGTAAGGGTACAGGTATGAGAAATACTCACTTACTAGCAATTGCTCCTACAGTATCAAATTCTCGTATTAATAGCTGTTCAGCAGGTATTGAACCACAACCAGCAAATATTTACGTATTTAATGGTGCTAAAGGGACATTTATTGTTAAAAACCCTGAACTAGAAAAACTATTAATTGAAAAAGGACACAATACAACTCGTGTTTGGGATCAAATTATGGGTGATAATGGTTCAGTAATGGGTTTATCTCATGAAATACTTACGGAAGATGAAAAAGAAGTGTTTATGACATTTCCAGAAATCAACCAATTAGCTCTAGTTCAACAGGCAGCTACCCGTCAAAAGTATATTGACCAAACACAATCATTAAACTTAGCGTTTGATCCAACAGACTCACCAAAATGGATTAATCAAGTTCATATGGAGGCATGGAAATTAGGTATTAAAACCTTATACTACCTTCGTACTGACTCTGTAATTAAAGGTGATTTAGGTTCTAGAACCACAGAAGATTGCTTATCTTGCGATGGATAGTAATTTTAGCGTATTTATTAACATATAATTATTTATTTAAAAACAAATGGAAGCATTAAAAAGATTTTGGAACTGGTTGTTAGGTAAAACTACTGTAGACGAAAAGATAGTAGCAACTGTAAAGGAAACAAAGAAAAGAGTAAAAGCTGTTAAAGAAGAAATAGCTGAGGCTAAAGAAGCAATTGCTGATGCCGTAGAACAAGTAAAAGATGTAGTTGAGGCAGCTCAAGGTAACCTTATTGAAGGTAAAGTTACAAAAAGCAAATTAAATGCTTGTAAAAAAGGTGACTTATTAAAACATGCAGATAATGAGTTTGGAGAAAAATTTGATGCTAAGATTACTAAATCAAGCTTAGTAAATAAGATTTATACTCTTCACAAAAATAGATAAAACTTTAAGGGAATTTAATATTTAGGGAAGAGTACTTCGGTGTTCTTCCCTTTGTATTTATTATTATAAAATATTGATTATGAAAAAAGGTCTACTATTATTCTTGTTGTCTTTAATCCCGTTTTTAAGTTTTGGACAACAAACTAGTTGGTTTGAAATTAAAATGGAATTTGGGCAATATACCTTCAATGACCAAACTATATTAATTACCCAAAATAATGATACTCTATATTACCAAGAGTATGGGGATGGTTATAATAACTTAGCAAGATATCGTTATGCTATTGTCAATGCTGATACTGGCGATATTGATATCAAACTAAGAAGTGAATATGGAGGTTGGTATGGTCCCGGAACCTCATCTCCAGCTTATATTGAGATGAGTAATGCTACTCAAGGTATATTCTACAACCCAGCATTAATAACATATGGCACCTTTCAAGGTTCGTACCCTAATTATAGTTCAAACTCAATAGTAAATCTTTTATCACAACCACCCCCAATCGTAGGTTGTATGGATTCAACTTCATCAAGTTATAATCCTAATGCAAATTTAAGTAATGGTCAATGTGCATATCCTGTCTCTTTTACAGTTGATATGAACTCTTATCCTGATACATTTTCCCAAGTATACGTCAGCGGTCAATTTAATAGCTGGAGTGGTATTTGGGATTCTTTAGCTGACCCTGATGGTGATAACATCTGGACAGGTACAATTGATATCTTAAACAACCCTGGTTGGTTATGGAAGTTCTCAGTAGACAATTGGGCAGACCAAGAGTTACCTCCTGATGTTTTAAATAACCCATATGCTTCTTGTTTCCTTTTAGATGCTTACGGATTTACAAACAGAAACTTACCAGTAAACGGAATGGCTGTTGTGTTGGATACCTTTTGTTGGGAAAAGTGTTACCAATGTGAAGATGTCTTTGGATGTACAGACTCAACATCAACTGAGTTTAACCCATGGGCTACTATAAGCGATGGTTCATGTCAAGGAGCCTCAGTAGGTATTCCTACGTGTGGACCTGGTCAAACCTATATTGACGTACAATTTACACCAGACACATATGGTGGTGAATCAAGTTGGATTGTTTATGATGATAACGGAGCAGTATACACAGCAACTCAAGGTACATTTTCAGGTCAACCTCAAGGTGTAGCTATATCACATTACATTTGTGTTGATACAAACGTACTAATAGATATTGTAATTAACGATAGTTATGGTGATGGTTTAAATGGTACACTATACGGTGGTCAAGTTGATGGTGATTTAAAAGTGTACGATTGTAATGGTAATGTTTTATGGGCATTATCTGATACAATTCCAAATGGTAACTTTGGTTACCAATTCACAACACCTCAGTTCAGTACCGGTAGTGCTTGTTCAAGTGGCTCCTCTAATGCTGTATCAGGTTGTATGAATCCATTCTCTACAACTTATAATCCAAACGCTACTGTAAGTGATGGTACTTGTGGTCCTCCACGAGTAGTAGGATGTACTGACACTTCTGCATTTAACTATGATTCAAATGCAAATACCAGCGAAGTAATGACTGGTACTTATACTTTAAAAATATACGATGGTGCTTCAAATGGTTGGGGTGGTACTTGGTTAGGTATTAAACAAGGAGATAATCTTTCTCCTCAATTCCAAATCGGTCCTGATGATGGTAGTAGTTTATCATTTGATGTACCTCTAAATATTTACGAACCAATTGATTTATATTTATTTACTACTCCACAATCAGCAAACTCTATTGCTCAAGTAGCTTATACATTATATGGTCCTGAAGGGGATACCATTGTTGATGTACCTTACTGGGGAGCTATTACGGTACAATTCCCAATAATTCAAACTACAACTGATCAGCCTACATTCGGTGATGTGTGTATTGAAAAAGTATTTGGATGTACTGATACTACTTCATTTAATTATGACCCACTAGCAAATACAAACGATGGTAGTTGTATTGCTAAAGTTATAGGGTGTATGAATCCATTATCATTCAATTATGACTCAACTGCTAATGTAGCTGGAAATTGTATTCCAATTATTGTAGGTTGTATGGACTCTGCTTCATTTAACTATGACTCAACTGCTAACACAGCAGGTGCTTGTATTCCTGTTATTGTAGGGTGTATGGATTCAACATCATTTAACTTTGACCCATTAGCAAATACTCCTTCTAATAATTGTATACCTAAAGTATTTGGATGTACTGATCCAACTTCATTTAATTATGATTCAACTGCTAATGTAGATAATGGTACTTGTATTGCTCGTGTGTATGGTTGTACTGATACATCATCTTTAAATTATAACCCATTAGCCAATACCGATAATGGTTCGTGTATAGCCAAAGTATACGGCTGTATGACGCCTACCTCTATTAATTACAACCCATTGGCGAATGTAAATGATGGTTCGTGTATTCCGTTTATTTACGGATGTACAGATTCAACTTCATTTAATTACAACCCATTAGCAAATACAGATGATAGCTCATGTGTGCCAATTGTATATGGTTGTACGAATCCAACTTCTAAAAACTATAACCCATTAGCTAATACAGATGATGGTAGTTGTATAGCTTATATCTATGGTTGTACTGATTCAACAGCTTACAATTATAACCCATTAGCAAATACAGATAATGGTACTTGTGTTCCTAAAATATACGGTTGTACTGATCCAAACTCATTTAACTACCTAGCAGATGCTAATATTAATCAAGTATCAGCTACAGATCCTTCAAACCCATGTATACCGATTGTATACGGCTGTACAGATTCTACATCTATAAATTATGACCCATTAGCTAATACTGATAATGGTACTTGTATAGCAGCAGTATATGGATGTACTGACCCAAATGCTTATAATTATAATCCAAATGCTAACGTTTCAGATACTTCAGCATGTTTATATGATGCTGGTTGTATAACAGGCCCAGGTAACCCATATTGGTTAAATGATCCATGTTACGCTTGGGTAATTGATGTAGACGAGTACTGTTGTACTAACTCATGGGACCCAGATTGTCAATCATTATATGACTACTGTGCTGAAAATAGTGGTACTGTAGATGTTGAAGAATTTAACTTTGATAATATTGTAGTTTATCCAAATCCTACAAATAGCATTTTAAATATTAGAACTAATTTAGACATTACTTATACCTTATATGATTTTACAGGTAAAATAATTGTTAAAGATTCTAAAGAAGAAAAAGTTGATATTACATACCTCCCCAATGGAGTTTATTTCTTATCAATTGAGCACGAAGGAAAAAGATTCAACAAAAGAATTATAAAAGAAGACTAAGATGAGAAATTTATTGTTATTATTAATTTTACCGTTTTCGCTTTACAGTCAAATTAATGTAAAAGACCAAATCAAAAGAACACTTAAGTTCTCTACATTTTATGCTGCTTATAATGGTAATAACTCTATCTCAGATATTACTACTTATTCTATATTAGATGGACTTAATACTGAAACTACAATAACTCCTTACGATTACTCTGCTGTATTTGGTATTAGAAAGATTCAAAGATTTGGATATGAACCAAATATTCAGAATAGATTTAAAAACGGTACTGAGAATTCATTCTCAGATGCTGCTACAGTAGGTAGTAAGTCAAAAGGTTTCGAGTATTTATTTGAATTTGATTATAGAAGACAACAAGGTAAAGAATTTTTAAATCAAGACCATTTTGTAAGATACATTGCAGATAGATATGTTTTAAAAGTAGAATATTTAGAAGATGGTTTTGCCGATATTGGCTATTTTGAAGCTTCACAAAGGTTTAGACATAAATTTAACCGTAAATTCTCAGTTAACATAGGGGGTATGCAACGTATCTCAGAGCCATATGGATTCGACCCCTTTGCAGATAGATTACGTGGGGATGGAAGTATTCCATGGATGAAAATAGCTACTGAAATGGGCTATAATAGAGGCTTAAATGATATCTATACTGATGGTAATGGTAATGTTGTAGCTAATAGTACAGAAGTATTTCAAGAAGTAGTAGTACCCCAAATCCTTTCCGATTATGCTGATCTAAAAAGAAATGAGTTACCTAATAAATGGGAATATTCAGCTGTATTAGGATTTGACTATTACCGTTATTCTAAAAACTTTTGGTTACATTCATGGGCTAATCTTTTACCATACCACATTGATATTGAAAACGAATATAGTTACCACAAATTTAATAGTGGTCAATGGGTTGATTATTCAGGTGGTCTAATTTTTGGGTATAGATTTAATAGATCCTTAGGTATTTTTGCTGAAGGTAGATATCACCAATATTGGAACAGAAGTTGGTATGAATTTTCAACAGGTATAAATTACATTATATTATAAGATGGCTCAAAAAATAGACGAAGGAACCCAAATTACATTAGATTTAAAAACAATAGGAATTATTTTATTCTTTGTTGCTACTGTTGTTGGTATGTGGTTTTCACTTAATGCTTCAATTGATGAAGCAAAAGAATTACCTCTCCCACCAGACCCTGAAGTTACAAGAATGGAATTTGATATGAAGGATCAAATGATCCGTCAAACTATTATGACTACCCAAGGTGATGTAACTGAGATTAAAGAAGATATTAAACGTATTGAAGAAAAAATCGACCAATTAAAACGATAGCATTATGAAAAAGTTTTTATTAATAATATTCTTTTTATTAAGTACTATTGTTAAATCTCAAGTAGTTATTCTCCACTTTAATGCAGATTGGAATAAATCTAATGCTGTAGGATGGGTTGAAGACTTAGATGATTGTGATGTTGAATTTGTTGACATTGCAAAGAAACCTAAATTACAAAAAGAATATTCTATCGTTGTAGTACCTACAATTATAATACTCCAGTATGATGAAGAAAAGAAAAGGTATCAAGCAGATTTAAGTTTTAAATTAGCAGCTACTAAAGAAGAAGTTCAAGAAATGATTGATGAGCTTATATTAAGTGGGTTCTAAAACATATTTATATATGTGAATAGCAGAAAACTCTTATTAACTTTTCTACTATGCCTCCTTTCATTAAGTTCTTACTCTCAACCAACCAGTTTTCCCAATAGTTTTATCAAATCTGTTGAACATGGGGTGTATATTGACCACCACTTTGTTTTCCCTTACACACATTTAAATCTAATTACAAAATCAAATCTTTCATTTGAAGTAGGGATGATAGATCTTCCTGAACAAGTTAATTTTAGATTTAATATCGTAGTCCAACAACAAGCTGGAGGTTTATCATATCTAATCCCAAATATGGAAGAATTTGCTGAATATAAAGGACGACCCCGTAAAAAAGAATTCACATTTTTCGCGGGTAAAACAATCCAAAAAAATAAATTTAGATATATTTTACAAGGAGGAACTTCTACAACTGAAACATATGTTTTTAAATTTTCGCATTACTACCGTGTAATAGCGGTTGATGGTGGGTTTATGGATTTAGGAGTACATTACCAGTTAGGAGAAAAACGCCGTTTTATATTCTTTGGATATAGTTGGGGGATTTTTTGATATTTATGACAAATAGTTTTAATTAAAAGTTTTTATTATGGTTAAATATATAAAAAAACAAATTATGGCATTCAAGGATATCTTTAAAGATGATAATGACGTAAACGAAAAAAATGTAATCGGGTTTTTATCATTCGCAGTAATGGTATTATTTGCAATCGCAGATCTAGTAACAGGCTATTTTGGTAAAGATTTAGTAGTACAAGAGTTTATTTATAACTCATTTGTATTTGTTACTTTAGGCTGTTTCGGTATTGCTGGATTAGAGAAATTCGCTAAAAAATAAAGTATGTGTTATACAAGAGAACAAATTGAAACTGCTATTAAAGCAAAAGGATACAAATGGTTTACTTCAGACAACTATGATGTTAATATTGTAGGAGTTAGAAATGCTGAAACTGAAGGTAAAGTAACTAATCGATTTGATGATTGTGTTACTATTTCATATAAAGATGAAAATGGAGAATGGAATTTCCATTGTTTTGATGCAACCACTGACCCAGGCTCACATTGGGAAAAAAACATTATGAGAAAAGAAGGTGTTGCAATCTTAAAAGAAGGTCAGTATAGAGGTTCTCATATGATTGGGTTACACCAAGGAAAATATGAAGCCCTAAGACAGAAAAAACCCTTAAAAGTATATAGAGATAATGATAAAGATGGGGTATATGACTTTATCGAAGAAAACGTACACGAAGGTATCTATGGGATTAATATCCACAGAGCTACCTCTAGAGAAGGTGGTAAATCAGTTCAAGTAGACAAATGGTCTGCAGGTTGTCAAGTAATAGCAGCAAATGCTGATTTTAAGTTATTAATGGAGGTTGTAAATAAGGCTGCTAAAATATGGGGCAACTCGTTTACGTATACATTGATTAATTCAAATGATGTTACATAATGAAAACCCCTTCAATCTCACTCTGTTTAGGACTTACATCAACTATGACATTTTTAGGAACTTACTTCCTCGAGCTTACCATGGGTAACGCTGAACAATACTTATCTCTTATTGCTGTAATATTCATTGATGGTTTTTTTGGTATAGCAGCTGGTATTAAAAGAGAAGGCTTTCAAACTCGTAAAGCTGTTCGTGTGTTAAAACGTGTTGTAACCTGGATTGCCTTTTTAACTGTTCTACTAATGGTAGAGAGAGGATTTACAGGAACAGCTTGGCTTAGTGAAGTAGTTGTCATACCGTTCATAGTGCTACAAATAATTAGCGCCCTTAAGAATGCGTCTATGGCTGGGTTTATTAAAGCAGAAGAATTAAACAAAATTTTAGACCGTATAGACAATCATAAGGGCTTTAGAAAATAGACTCTTATGTTTAAAAAAATACAAGAAAGGATATTTCCTTTTCTAATCGCAACCTCTGCCCTGTCAGTCTCTGCTTCGGCCGCTTTCTACTCAGTTAGTGGCCTTAGCAAACTTTTTGCAGGTGCTACTTTAGCAGTTATTATTATGGCTACTTCACTTGAAGTTGCTAAATTAGTAATTGCTTCTTTACTTTATCAATACCGTAAAACATTACCCCTACTCCTCAAGTCATACCTTTCAGTAGCTTGTTTTGTATTAATATTAATCACTAGTATGGGTATTTATGGTTTTCTCTCAGCTGCCTATCAAGAAACAGCAGCTAAAGCTGGAAGCATTGACTCAGAAATTGCTTTAATAGAAACTAAACGAGATAACGTTAGGGACCAGTTAACGGTATATAACGCGGAAAAAACAACCGTTAACGGGGCCATATCAGAATTAAGAGCAGGTTTATCTAACAACGTTATACAATATAAAGACCGCGAAACCGGTGAAATTATTACTACAACCTCTAGTTCAACTCGTAGGGCATTAGAAAGACAATTAGACCAAGCAATTAAACGTCAAACTGAAATTAATACTAAAGTAGATAATTTAAATGAGCAATTATTTGAATACGAGACTGAAATAGTAGAGGTTCAAATTGGGACGGATTTAGCAGGAGAATTGGGTCCACTTAAGTATCTTTCAGGTTTAACAGGTATACCAATGGATAGAATAATTAACTATCTTTTACTTACAATTATATTTGTATTTGATCCGTTAGCTATTGCCTTAGTGGTAGCAGCAAACTATGCTTTTGAAAGGCTCCAACCAAAAAAAACTAAAGATAATATCTATGGAGAAAAAGTAGTAATCGAAGAAGATACTCCCCTAACACTAGATGAAGAAGAATTTGATGAAGATCATGCTTTAGACACAGTACTCAATGATATAGTCTCAGATGAAGACTGGAAAGTAGTTGATGATGAAAAACCGTTTGATTTAGAAGAACATATAAAAGAAATTAGACAATCTAAACTCTCAGCTTACGGGAAGAAAAAAGCTATTAGAAAAATAAAAAAAGATAACTTAACAAAAATATACTAAAATAAGTTTTAATGAAGACAGATTTAATAATTGTAGATGATTTTTATAGCAATGCCTATAATACTATCCAATATGCTTGGAACATGGAATGGTTTGACCAATATGGTAACCACCCCGGAATTAGAACAAAAGAAGAACAAGACCCTAGTGTATTTAATGCCATATCGAATATTATTTATTCTTCTGGGGGTAAAATCACTAAATGGTCGGATATGCTTTACAATGGTTGTTTTAACCTTTGTACTGAAAAAGACCATACTTGGATTCATGCCGATGCCTATAATGATTGGGCTGGAGTATGTTATTTAACACCAAATGCCCCTGTAAATGCCGGAACTGGGGTATGGAAGCATAAAGAAACGGGGTATGATCGAGTCCCTAAAGATAGCGAAGGTAATATAGACCAAGAATTATTAGATAGAATTTATGAAGATGCTAATGATTGGAGTAAGTGGGAAATGACTGATTATGTAGCTAATAAATTCAACAGGTTAGTAGTATACAGAGGTGATTTATTCCATACTGCGATTAATTACTTTGGTACTGGGTTTGAAGATGGGAGAATGCATCAAACTTTCTTCTTTAACACTGAATATTAAAAAAAATAAAAACTTATGGTGGGGGGTTTGGTTTATCCAACCCCCCTTCGTATATTCACGGTGTTGAATAAGGCGAGAAGCCACAAATAAAGGTTATGAAACAAGTAGTTAGATTTTTTAAGTGTGAGTTAACAGGTGATAAATTAGCTATCATTTGGGATGGTAAGCAAGAAATTTGTGTTACCGAAGATGAAGGTTATGATGTGTATGCTCAAAGCATGGCAGAATACGATCGTCAACATTTAGTAAGCGAAATGTATTAAGATGAAAAAGGTTTTATATCTACATGGTCTTGAAAGTAAGCAAGGCGGAAAAAAAGTTGATTTTTTAGCAAACGAATTCTGTGTTCATGCTCCCGCTATGGATTATACTGATCCTTATTTAGCAATAAAGGTAGCACACATAATGGAAAACTTCCAACCTGATCTTATTATTGGTAGTAGTATGGGTGGTTATGCTGCGGATATTTTAGCTCGCCAATATGGCAAACCAGCAATATTATTCAACCCAGCATTCCATAATCGTAGTTTTGACCCTAGTATTAGCAATTTCATCCCAAATGAGGATGATATTTTACAAGATCGTAAAATTGTTGTTTTAGGGAAAAACGATGATGTTATCCCTTCTTACATTACTAAAATAATGTTTGAAAATAACCGCAATTACAAAATAGTCCTTGAGGAAATGGGACATCAAACACCCCTCAACATATTTATTGACACAATTAATAATTATAAAAATGAGCTTTGATTTAACAAAATATTTAGCTGAAGGTAAATTACAAAACGAACAATCAGATTTTGAAGCTGGTCATAATGACAGAATGAAAGAATTGATTAGTAAATTAGATTATTTAGTATATGATGATTATCATGCTGATGTTTACATGAACGATAATATTAAATCAGCATTTGATGCTTTAGTAGATGCTATTAAAGACGAACAAGTGAACCCCACTATATAAATGAGCTTTGATTTAAAAAAATATCTAGCTGAAGGTAAACTCTTTGAAGATTTCCCAAAAAACAAATGGGTTTATCTTACTCAAGACGAAAAAGAAGAATTTGCTAAAGAGTTATTTGACCTAATAGATACTGCTTACGCCCCAATCGGTGGTCACCCAAACTACAAATCTCCAGCGGATGTAATGGGAGCCGAAAGCGACGCAGACTATATGGTTATCGATTTAGATGACGACCCTGAATTTGATGCTGTAAAAGTCTCTAAGAAAAAAGACGCAGGTAACAAATCAGTAGGTATGGGTCACGATGGCTCTAAACCCGCTAAATCCGCAGCAGTTAATATTACAGCTCTACTTTTAAAACAATCAGGCTATTTTGTAGAAGTATCAGGTGTATTAAAAGATATTTTACAAGCTAAAGGTGCCCCAATCGTTACAGATGAGGAAGTAATCCGTAAAGTATTAAAAGGTAAAGAAATCGAATTAAACGATGATGGTTCATACCAACGAGAGATTGGTGGTAAAGTATTTACTAAAATGCTGATGGGGAATCCAAAAGTTTAAAAAGAAAATACATAAAATATTTGGAGGGGCGTAAGCCCCTTCGTATATTTAGGTGTAATAAAGAAATAAAGGTTATGGACATGAAAAAGCATTTCGAAAAAGCAACAGAAAAGTTTGAATTTACTATTTTTAATAGATATTCAAGAAAAAAGGTATTGGAATTTGTTCCACAAAACCCTGACGAGAAATATTCAATGGCTTTTGTAAAAGAGTTAAGTGTGTTAGGTAAAATGGTGAGTGTAAAATCAATTACTAAACAAGGGTTAATGTTGCTTACATTTGATATTTTAGATAACCCTATTACTTCTAAAATCAAATTTGAAGATGTTGAACTAGGTAATACATTAGACAAATGACAATAGTTAAAATCCCAACAGAATCAATCCAATTAAAGGATAAAGTAGTTCCTAAACACATAGTAATCTTTAAAGATACTGTAGTGTATGCTGGGACTGAACCTGAATGTCATCGTTTTGTTCATTATATGGAGGGTGCTCCTGATGAATTTATTTTAGAACGAGCAAACCTTATGGAATGACATTTAAATTTGGAAAATACAAAGGTTATACTTTAGCTGACGTTGAATTAAACGACCCAAGCTACGTAAGGTGGGCACGCAACAATGCTCCTAATCTTATCCCAAAACCTCCCCAAAAACAACTTGTAGATGAGGATGGGGATGTGTATATTAAACCCTACAAAAACATACCAACTATAAACCCAGAGGATGCCTTTTAGTTTTATTAGAGAAGAAGTTTTGAGACACGATCGCGATGTAGTTGATGCCAATTTATCGCGGTATCAGCCGTTAAATTACAATCGCTTTATGTGGTGGCGCAGTCATACGGACGGAATTAAGCCGTTGAGTAAACGCGCGACTCTAAAAGCACGAATTGAAAATGGTGACTTTAATGAATCGTCATATTTTATGCAAGCTCAGCTAGCATTACATACTGCTAAAGATAAGGTTGACCTTAATCGTCATAACCATTCTGACCAATTAGAGATATTAGCTGTGGACCTTGCTCGCTATAAGCGTTTAATGCAGGATTATGAAAAGGAAGAAACAGCTCGTTTGGAGGCATTATATGATGCGTTTACAAAAACGTTCAATATGACTCGTTCAGAGCTTGAAGAAGAACTTTGTAATTGGCCTGGAGAATTATTATCATACTACAAATATTGTATGGAATTTAGATATACAACACCATATGCGAATAGAAAATCGAAACGGGGAAGACCGAGAAAAAATCCTATTCGGTAAGGAAGCACATGAAACCTTTATGGGAGGGTTTTATCAAGGAGCTTACGTTGGGTGGACAGTAAAACACTTTTTTTATTGTCCTATGAGAAAAGAATACGGAATAATATTAACTAAAAAATAATGGAATTAGAAATTGGAAATAATCAGGGTTGGGTCATTATAGATGACACATCAGGTAAAATTATGTCAGTATTAGTTAGAAATGCTGTAGAAGGGAAAACTGATGCTAGAACTTTTACTAGTTATACTAATAACCATGATGGAACACATACTGATATGAGAGCTACTCCTTGTTCAAATCATGCTAAACAGCAAGAATGGGATGAAGAAGAATCAAATCGCAGAATGAAGGTTATAGGACAAAACGGAAACACAGGAGAACATTATAACTTGATTGATTAAAAATGGTTTCATATATTTAATATAAAGTAAAGAATAAAATATATTTATGATACAAGTATCTCATGAAACACCTCGTTGCTTACTCGAGGATAGTAAAAACTTTTGTGATTACCAATACGCACTAGTTCATCTATTAGAAGAAGATGAAGAATATAGAGAACATTTTTTACAATGTAGAGATGAAGGAATTCCTATTTACTTAGATAATAGTTTACACGAAAAAGGGTATGCGATTGGTGGTGACACTCTTATAAAATGGATTAATATTCTTAAACCTGAATGTGTCTTCATCCCAGACGTATGGGAAGATAGAAATGCTTCAGTAGTAAATGCTCGCAAATGGGCTTCTATTGAATTACCTGAAGGTGTAGAAAAAGTAGCTGTAGTTCAAGCTACTACAATTCATGAGGCCGCGACTTGTTATCAAACTTATAGAGATTTAGGATATCAAAAAATAGCTTTTTCATATGGTGCTTCTTATTATAACGATATTGTCCCTCATCCTAACCACGATCTTGGTAAGGCCCTGGGAAGACTCTCAGTAATTTCAGCTTTATACAAAACTAAAGTAATCTCACAACGTGATAGAATTCACTTATTAGGGTGTGCGGTTCCACAAGAATTTGGGTGGTATAAGGGATATGATTGTATTGAATCAATTGATACTTCAAACCCAGTAATGGCTGCTTTAGAGGGTATTAGGTATACTACTTCTGGTTTAGATGCTAAACCTAGGGCAAATATGAATGATTATTACTATATGCTTGAGGAAGAAGTAAATTGGGAACTATTAACAGAAAATTTAACTAAATTTAGATATATTAACGATTTATGAAAATGATGAGTTTATATGACTACCTAGGTCATGCTGCAGGGATGCAATTAGGGGAACAAGTTGCTAAAAAAGCAACAGCAATGGGGGTTAAAATGGATACAAGAGAAGTATCAAACCCAGGATATAAAGGTAAAGTAATGCTTTACCCAGAAGGATTTTTAAACGAATATTTTAAAAACAATGGCTAAACTAAGAAAATTGGTTACCTATACTGATTACAGATGGGAAGAAACCGAGGATTTAACTCCTGAACAAATAGAAAAATGGAAATCAGGTGATGAGGACCTACAAGAAGAAGTTTTAGACGAAGTAGAGTTTGAATTAGCTCGTGATAAATGTTTAGAGGATTCAGAATACCCAGAACTAATAGAAGACGAAGATGGCGAATAGTAACAGAACAGAGATCTATATAGAAGGATCTAAAGAAGCAATTGACAATTTTGTAGAACGATTTGAAAAGTGCCACGATGGTCCTTACCCAAATCAAGAAGAAAATCCTCACATCGCTGATGAATTTGGAGCAGATGCTGAATTATTTATTGATAAAGTGGGTTCAAAATGGATCCAAATTTGGGATGAAGGTATTTACCACTCAAGTGATAATAGATGTGAAATCTATTTAGATACAGCTTGGTATCCACCATCAGATATGATTTTAGAGATCTACAGACAAATGGCTGAAATTGATGGTGAAATCAAAGTCTCAGGTAAATATTGGGATGAAGGACATCAACCAATTGGAGTATTTGAAGTATACTATGGAGAAATAATTAAGGAAGAACAAGATATTGATGATGATGAAGATCAAGAATATTTTTGGGATGATGTAGTTGAACCTGTATTTACAATACTTCAAGAGAGATTAGATAAAGTAATAAAAGAAATATAGCGTAAGCCTATACGCTCAAAATACCTGGCAAATAAAAAATATATTATAAAATGGCAAAACATTGCGTAATTAGCCTCTCAGGAGGTATGGACAGTAGCACCTTATTGCTACGAGCTATTAAAGAGTATGATACAGTAACAGCTCTAAGTTTTAATTATGGTCAAAAACACGTAGTTGAACTAGAACGTGCTCAATCGTTGATTGATTACCTTAATACTAGTGGCTTTGATGTTAAGTATCGTCAAATTAAACTAGATGGACTAGTAGATTTACTAGATTCAGCTTTAGTAGAAGGTGGAGAAGAAGTACCAGAAGGTCACTACGAAGAGGACAACATGAAAGCAACAGTTGTTCCTAATCGTAATAAAATCTTTGCTTCATTAGTACAAGCAGTTGCTCTATCAGTAGCAAACAAAACGGAAGAACAAACAGACATTGCTTTAGGTATCCACGCTGGTGATCATGCGATTTATCCTGACTGTCGTCAAGAATGGAGAGATGCTGATGATCATGCTTTTAGAATGGGTAACTGGAATGTAGATAATGTAGGTTACTTTACTCCTTACCTTCAAGGTGATAAATTTGATATCTTAAAAGATGGGGAAGTATTATGTGATTATCTAAATATCAATTTTGATGATGTATATTCAAGAACTAACACATCCTACAAACCAATTTTCGATGAAGACACATTCGAGTGGTATAGCGATTATAAATCAGCATCTAGTGTAGAACGCGTAGAAGCATTCCTAAAATTA
>JACKZZ010000011.1_pt1 | contig 43137 bp, 57 predicted proteins | sample 8027871 | NCBI WGS metagenome assembly JACKZZ01 (sample SAMN15724774, study PRJNA655200) | protist metagenome | isolation source: fluorescence activated cell sorting (FACS) single amplified genomes of... | place: USA: West Boothbay Harbor, Gulf of Maine | collected 2000-07-19
TTGTAAGGGAGAAGTATACGGGAAAAGAGATCTTTCTCCAAACGTTGGACTGAAGCAGAAAAAAGCAGGAAAACGTAGCCCGAAATTCCAAAACAGAAGAAAATAATAAAGTAAAAGCATTAGGAAATGTTACAGCCGAAAAGAACCAAATTTAGAAAAGCTCAGAAAGGAAGAAATACGGGCTTGGCGCACAGAGGTAGCCAAATCGCTTTCGGATCATTCGGGTTAAAATCCCTTGAGCCGGGTTGGATTACCTCCAGACAAATTGAAGCTTCTCGTATCGCAGTTACGCGTTACATGAAAAGAGAAGGTAAAGTTTGGATTCGAATCTTTCCAGACAAGCCGATTACCGCTAAACCTGCGGAAGTACGTATGGGTAAAGGTAAAGGTGCTCCGAGTCATTGGGTTGCCGTTGTAAGACCTGGACGTATTCTGTTCGAAGCAGAAGGTGTTGATATTGATACAGCTCGCGAAGCAATGCGTCTAGCTGCTCAAAAATTACCGCTGAAGTGTAAGTTCGTTGTCCGTAAAGACTACGTTTAGTATTTCTTTAACGCTAAAAAGAAAAAGAGATGAAAACGAAAGAAATGAAAGAATTGTCTTTGGAAGATCTAAGAGAGAAATTAGAAGAGATGTCGTCACAAAATGAAAATTTGGTTCTGACACACGCAGTTTCTCAGTTGGAAAACCCAATTCAAATTAGAGAAGGGCGTCGAACGATAGCTCGATTAAAAACCGAAATTAGAAATCGCGAGCTGAAAGCTTAGGATTTTTAGAAATAAAGACTTTCTGTAATGGAAAATAAAAGAAACTTAAGAAAAGAACGTATCGGTGTGGTAACCAGCAGCAAAATGGACAAGTCCGTAGTTGTTTCGGTTGAAAGAAAAGTAAAACACCCGAAGTATGGTAAGTTCGTAAAAAAAACTACTAAATTTGTCGCCCACGACGAAGAAAATGAATGCAACCAAGGTGACACGGTTCGCATAATGGAAACTCGTCCACTTAGTAAAAATAAGTGTTGGAGATTAGTAGAAATTGTTGAAAGAGCTAAATAAGACACAATGATTCAGTCAGAAAGTAGATTATCTGTAGCAGACAACAGCGGTGCAAAAGAAGTTTTGTGTATCCGTGTTCTCGGTGGTACAAAGAGACGTTATGCGTCTGTTGGTGACAAAATTGTCGTAACCGTGAAGAGCGCTATGCCTGCAGGTAATGTCAAAAAAGGCCAAGTAACCAAAGCGGTTATTGTAAGAACGAAAAAAGAAGTGAGACGTCCGGACGGATCTTATGTTCGATTTGATGACAACGCTGTTGTTCTTTTGAATGAAGCGGGTGAAATGAGAGGTACGCGTATTTTTGGACCTGTCGCTCGTGAATTGAGAGACAAACAATATATGAAAGTTGTTTCATTAGCACCGGAGGTACTTTAAAATTGAGAGAAATGCAAAAGAAACTACACGTAAAAGTAGGTGACACTGTTAAAGTGATCAGCGGTACGTCAAAAGGTAGCGAAGGAAAAGTCCTTCGAATCGACCGCAAGAAAAATCGTGCTATTGTTGAGGGTGTAAATATTGTTAAAAAACATGTGAAGCCCAGTGCATCCAATCCACAAGGTGGAATTGAAGAAACGGAAGCAGGTATTCACCTGTCAAACGTTATGCTCGTAGTGGACGGCGTGGCTTCCCGAATTGGAAGACAAAAGGACGAGAACGGAAAACTAGTTAGATATTTAAAAAAGAACGGGGAGGTAGTTAAGTAATGAGCTATACACCAAGACTTAGAGATCAGTACGTAAAAGAGATTGCTCCAAATCTTCAAGAAAAGTTTGGCTTCAAATCAGCTATGCGCGTACCTAAACTCGAAAAGATCGTTTTGAGCCAGGGAGTTGGTGATGCGATCGCAGATAAGAAATTAATTGACTCAGCTGTAAACGATATGTCGGCTATCGCTGGTCAACACGCTATTGCAACTAATTCAAAAAAGGATATCTCCAACTTTAAGTTGAGAAAAGGGATGCCTGTAGGGGTTAAAGTAACGTTGCGCGGTGATAAAATGTATGAATTCTTGGATCGATTAATTAACATCGCTCTACCAAGAACTCGAGATTTTAGAGGTGTTAAGGCAAGTGGTTTTGATGGTACTGGTAACTTCAATATGGGTATAAAAGAACACATCATTTTCCCAGAGATCGATATCGACAAAGTGAACAAAATATTCGGAATGGACATCACTTTCGTAACAAATACATCTTCAGATGAAGAGAGTAAAGAGTTATTGAATGCATTTGGTTTCCCATTCGTTAAAAACTAAAGAAGATGGCTAAAGAATCAATGAAAGCAAAGCAGCGCAAGAAAATTGCAATGGCTGCGAAATATGCTGAAAAAAGAGATGCTTTAAGAAAAGCTGCTAACGAAGGTGATTGGGATGCTATGATGGCACTTCAAAAATTACCGAAGAACTCAATGAAAATCCGCGTGCACAACAGATGTGGTTTGACAGGACGTCCGAGAGGATATATGAGACAATTCGGGATTTCTCGTGTAACATTCAGAGAAATGGCCTTGTCTGGTAAGATCCCAGGTGTTAAAAAAGCAAGCTGGTAAATAAGAATTAATTAGAAACTGAAATCAACGCGTAATCATACGATGCGATTTCAAGTCTAAAACTATATACAATGAATACAGATCCAATAGCAGATTACTTGACGCGATTGAGAAATGCTCAGCTAGCCAGACATAAGGTAGTAGAGATTCCAGCGTCAAACTTGAAAAAAGAAATGACTAAAATTTTAGCTGATAAAGGATATATCCTCAGCTACAAATTTGAAGAAGACAGCAAACAAGGGATTATCAAAATCGCTTTAAAGTATGTCAATGGTACAGCTGCAATTAAAAAATTGCAACGTGTGAGTAAGCCAGGTCTTCGTAAATATGCAGGAGCAGACAGTCTTCCTAGAGTATTGAATGGATTAGGAATTGCCATCCTTTCAACTTCTAAAGGAGTTATTTCTGACAAAGAGGCAAGAAAAGAAAACGTCGGAGGGGAAGTCCTTTGCTACGTTTATTAAAAAATTGAGAAAAGAATAGAGTTATGTCTAGAATTGGAAATGCACCGGTCACAATAGAAAGCGGCGTAGAGATCAAAATCGAAGAGGGGAAGTTCACCGCTAAAGGACCAAAGGGCGAATTGACACAAGATATTGACCCGAGTGTTACAATTAAACAAGAAGATGGTGTTCTAACTTTGGAAAGAACCAATGAATCAAAAGACGCAAAGGCTAAGCACGGCTTATACAGAGCGTTAATTTACAACATGATTCAAGGTGTTTCTAAAGGTTGGTCTAAAAAGCTTGAATTTCATGGTGTTGGTTACCGTGCTACTACAAAAGGTCAACTTTTGGAAATGGTAATCGGATACTCACACCCTGTAGCTTTTGAATTACCTTCTGAAGTTAAAGCGGTAGCTGAAACGGCGAAAGGTAAAGCACCAGTGTTAACACTTGAGTCACATGATAAGCAATTGCTAGGGCAAGTTGCTGCGAAGATCAGATCTTTAAGAAAACCTGAACCGTATAAAGGAAAAGGTATCAGATATTCTGATGAGTATATTAGAAGAAAAGCTGGTAAATCAGCTGCGAAATAATTGAATTATGGCTTCAGTAAAAGTTGAAAAAAGAGCAAAGATAAAGCGAAGAATCCGAAAGAAGGTTTTTGGAACTTCAGCGAAACCAAGATTGAGTGTTTTTAGATCTAATAAACAGATTTATGCTCAGATCATTGATGACAATAACGGTGTAACACTTGCTTCAGCGTCTTCATACAAGAACAAAGCAGCAGAAGGAAAATCAAAGTCCGAAGTTGCAGCGATTGTGGGTAAAGATGTGGCTGAAAAAGCATCAAAAGCCGGAGTAGAAACAGTTGTATTTGACCGTAATGGATTTCAGTACCACGGAAGAGTGAAAGCGCTTGCCGAAGGTGCCAGAGAAGGAGGATTAAAATTTTAAAGAAATGAAAGCAAAGAAAGTTAGATCTACAGACCTGGAACTTAAGGACAAGTTGGTAACACTTAACCGTGTAACAAAAGTAACTAAGGGTGGTCGTACATTCAGTTTTTCAGCTGTGGTTGTTGTAGGAAACGAAGACGGTGTTGTAGGACACGGTTTGGGTAAAGCTAAGGAAGTTGTTGAAGCAATTTCAAAAGGTGTCGATGACGCTAAGAAAAACTTGATCCGCGTTCCTGTAATTAACGGAACAGTGCCTCACGCTCAAAAAGGTAAGTACTCTGGTGCACGTGTCTTCTTAAGACCAGCATCAAATGGTACAGGGGTTATCGCTGGTGGAGCAATGCGTGCGGTATTGGAAAGTGCTGGTGTAACTGATATCCTTGCAAAATCGCAAGGTTCATCAAACCCTCACAATGTTGTTAAAGCGACAATGAACGCACTAGTTCAGATGAGAGATGCAGTGCAAGTTGCACATGATCGTGGTGTTTCAATGGAAAAAGTGTTTAACGGATAAATTCCAACCTGCTAACTCCGCAGTAATAGCTGAGATGGAACTAGGAATTGAAATTTTAAAGAGATGGCAACTATTAAGATAAAGCAAGTTAAAAGTGCAATCAATCGTCCGAAAGATCAAAAAAGAACGATCGAAGCACTAGGATTTAAGAAATTGAATCAAGTAATAGAAAAAGAAACAAGTCCACAGGTGATGGGAATGATCGATAAGGTCGCTCACATGTTGGAAATTGTTGAATAAGAAATTTTAATCATTTTTTAAAGATGGATTTAAATAAGATACAACCGGCGGATGGTGCAACCAAAAGCAAAAAGCGAGTCGGTAGAGGGCAAGGTTCAGGACACGGTGGAACAGCCACTCGTGGACACAAAGGAGCTAAATCGCGCTCAGGTTACAGTTCGAAAATTGGATTTGAAGGTGGACAGATGCCACTTCAAAGACGTGTTCCTAAATTTGGTTTTACCAATATCAACCGTAAAGAGTATAAAGGAATTAACCTTGATACCTTACAGGCATTGGTAGAAAAAAGAAATGTAAAGGAAATCACACTAGAGGTGTTGCATGAGAACGGATTGACAGCCAAAAATGATTTGGTGAAGATCTTAGGTAGAGGAGAACTGAAAGCGAGTTTAAAGGTTTCAGCTAATGGATTCTCTGCATCTGCTAAAGCTGCTATTGAAGCTGCTGGTGGAAGTGTAGAAATCGTTTAATCCCTTAATAAGCACCTCGAATGAAGAAATTTATAGAGACAATAAAGAATATCTGGAAGATCGAAGAGCTTCGTAACCGTATTGGTTTGACGTTGGGCTTGATTTTGATCTACCGAATCGGTTCGTTTATCGTAATTCCAGGCGTGGATCAACAAGCGCTGGCAAATAGTGCCTCAAGCGGTGGTTTGATAGGTCTTCTTGACTTGTTTGCAGGGGGTGCCTTTTCAAAAGCGTCGATTATGGCGCTAGGTATTATGCCTTACATCTCAGCTTCCATTATCATGCAGCTTCTTGGTATGGCAGTTCCTGTCGTTCAAAAGATGCAGAAAGAGGGAGAGAGTGGACGTCGTAAGATCAATAACTATACACGTATCTTGACGATCTTAATTTGTGCTTTCCAAGCGCCTTCATATCTAACAATGTATGTTGGTGTTGGCGATGGTGGTGCAGCTGTGGATCCAAGTATGTTATGGTGGATTAGCTCTATCGGATTGTTAATCTCCGGAACGATGTTCGCAATGTGGTTGGGTGAACGTATTACAGATAAAGGAATTGGAAACGGTATTTCATTATTGATTACTGTAGGAATCCTCGCTCGCTTCCCAAGTTCAGTGTTGACTGAGTTTAACATGAGAATGGACGGAGTAGGATCTATTTACATGTTCTTAGTAGAAGTATTGGTGTTCTTCGCTATTATCATGGTGACGACATTGATTGTACAAGGTGTCAGACGTGTACCGATTAATTATGCGAAAAAAGTTGTAGGTGGAAGACAAGGTGGTTTGCAAGAATCGTCGCGTAGTTATATTCCACTTAAGGTAAATGCCTCTGGTGTAATGCCAATCATTTTTGCTCAGGCAATTATGACTGTACCAGCAATGATTGGAGCAGATGCTTTAGGAGCATTGGCTGACTTTAAGAGTTTCTGGTATAACTTCTTATTTGCAGTTATGATTATTGTTTTTACGTATTTTTATACGGCGATAACCATTAATCCAAAGCAAATTGCAGATGACTTAAAAAGGAATGGTGGATTTATCCCTGGTGTTAAACCAGGATCAGAAACTGCAGATTTTCTAGATAACATCTTATCACGGATTACATTACCAGGATCCTTAATGCTAGCTGCTATTGCAATTATCCCTGCCTTTGCCATGTTATTTGGTGTGGGAGATAGCTTCGCAATGTTCATGGGTGGTACATCTATGCTAATTATGGTTGGTGTTGTTTTAGATACGTTGCAGCAAATTGAAACATATTTACTCAACCGTCACTATGATGGTATGTTAGAAGGTGGTACAATTCGTGGAAGACGAGGAGAAAAACCAATAGGAAACGTTATATAAATTATGGCTAAACAAGCTTCAATCGAACAAGACGGTACAATTATCGAGGCATTGTCAAACGCAATGTTTAGAGTTGAACTAGAAAATGGGCACAAAATTACAGCTCACATTTCAGGAAAGATGAGAATGCACTACATTAAAATCTTACCTGGAGACAAAGTGAAACTGGAAATGTCACCATACGATTTGACAAAAGGTAGAATAACGTATCGCTACAAATAAGATATTAATTAGCAAAAGTTTTGCAATCAATGGTCCACTTTCGGAAGCTTTGATTAATTTTGCGCCAAATTAGGAATTATGAAAGTAAGAGCATCAGTGAAGAAACGTTCTGCAGATTGCAAGATCGTTAAGAGAAACGGGAAAGTTTACGTAATTAATAAGAAGAACCCTAAGTTTAAACAAAGACAAGGATAATTAGAGAGGTAGACTTGAGTATCGGCATAAAGATAGATGATATCAAAACCGCAACTCAAAACTCAAAATTGATATAAGTTATGGCTAGAATCGCTGGAATAGATATACCTAAGAACAAAAGAGGGGTAATCAGTTTAACATACATTTACGGAATAGGTAGAAGTACTGCTGGAGATATTTTAGATGCAACTGAGGTTGATCGAAATAAAAAAGTACAAGATTGGTCTGATGATGAGACTGCGAAGGTACGTGCAGCTGTTGCTGAGATGAAAGTAGAGGGAGCTTTGCGTTCTGAAGTTCAATTAAACATTAAGCGTTTAATGGATATCGGGTGTAATAGAGGTATTCGTCACAGAGCTGGTCTTCCTTTAAGAGGACAGCGTACGAAGAACAACTCTCGTACTCGTAAGGGTAGAAGAAAAACTGTTGCTAACAAGAAGAAAGCAACTAAGTAATAAGTAATTGATCAGGCTGTAAGTCTGAGTTAGAATCTGATCCGTATTTCGGTTATTAAGTCTGAATACGCGGGCAACCAGATGATAACTCAACTAGGACGACAAAGTCAAAATTTTATAAGATGGCAAAATCAGGTAAAGCAAAAAAGAAAAAGGTTAAAGTAGAAGCGGTAGGTCAAGCACATATCCAAGCTTCTTTTAACAATATCATTATTTCCCTTACAAACAAAGCAGGTCAGGTAATCTCTTGGTCATCTGCAGGAAAAATGGGATTTAGAGGATCTAAAAAGAACACACCTTACGCGGCACAAGTTTCAGCTGAGGATTGTGCAAGAGAAGCACATGAATTAGGATTGAGAAAAGTGAAGGTATATGTTAAAGGACCTGGTTCTGGAAGAGAGTCTGCTATCAGAGCTATCCATAATAGCGGAATTGAAGTAACTGAAATAGTAGATGTTACTCCATTACCACACAACGGTTGTCGTCCACCGAAAAGACGTAGAGTATAATTTAGAATAAGAGGTGTCATTAGATTCAAGGTTAGGCCTGAAAGCCTTTTGCTCATTCAGTTGAGAAATCTTAAATCTTTTGTCCAATTATAAATAAGACCATTGACGCTGGCTAAAGGACCAGCAGTCTGGAATCAAAAACAAAATAGAAATGGCAAGATACACAGGACCAAAGTCGAAAATTGCGAGAAGATTTAGAGATCCAATTTTCGGACCTGACAAAGCGTTAGAACGCAAAAATTACGGACCCGGACAACACGGACCAAACAAGAGAAGAGGAAAGCAATCAGAATATGCTGTCCAATTAATGGAGAAGCAAAAAGCAAAATACACTTACGGTATTTTAGAAAAGCAATTCTCAAACTTATTCAAGAAAGCTTCACGAATGAAAGGTATTACAGGTGAGAACCTATTAGTGCTTTGTGAATCTCGTTTGGATAATACAGTTTTCCGTTTAGGAATTTCTCCTACGCGTCGTGGTGCACGTCAATTAGTTGGACACAGACACATTACTGTAAACGGTGAGATCGTAAATATTCCTTCTTATACATTAAGAGAAGGTGATGTTATCGCGGTTCGTGAAAAGTCAAAATCACTTGAGGCGATTACTTCATCTGTTGCTGCTAATGGAAACAGCTTTGATTGGTTAGATTTTAACCCATCAAACTTAGAGGGAAGATTCGTAAACAAACCAACACGTGAGATGATTCCTGAGAACATCAAGGAGCAGTTGATCGTTGAATTGTACTCGAAATAATAGAAGAAAAGAAAGTATTAATCTCAGACTGAAGACCAGCCGATTTTTTCGTTGGTCTTTCGTCATTAACAATGAGATTATTTTTATAAACCATATTGGTCTCGAGGCCAAAGGATCTGATCGAACTTCTTCACTCCTTCAGATCGCGCAACCTCAAGCCAATTAAAAAAGAAGAAAAACAAATGGCTATTTTAGATTTTCAAAAACCAGACAAGGTAATTATGATCGAATCGGATGACTTTCACGGTCAATTCGAATTCAGACCTTTGGAGCCTGGTTACGGTGTTACAATTGGTAACGCACTAAGACGAATCTTACTTTCATCATTGGAAGGTTTCGCAATTTCAACTGTTAAAATTGAAGGTGTAGATCACGAATTCTCAACTGTTAAAGGTGTTGTTGATGATGTGACGGAAATTATCTTAAACTTGAAACAAGTTCGTTTTAAACAACAAATTGAAGGAACCGATTCTGAAAAAGTAATTGTTTCTGTTTCTGGTCAGGATACATTGACTGCTGGAGATATTGGGAAGTTTACCACTGCATTCCAAGTTTTAAATCCAGATTTGGTGATCTGTAAAATGGAGCCTAGTGTTAAATTTAACATGGAGTTGGAAATTGTTAAAGGACGTGGTTATTTACCAGCTGAAGAAAACAAAAGCGCAAATGCTGCTTTTGGAACAATCTCTGTTGACTCGATCTTTACACCGATCAAAAACGTTAAGTACACGGTTGAAAATTATCGTGTAGAGCAAAAGACAGATTATGAAAAATTAATTTTTGATATTCAGTCGGATGGTTCTATCACGCCAAAAGATGCTTTGCAAGAAGCAGCTAAGATCTTAATTCACCACTTCATGTTGTTCTCGGACGAGCGCATTACATTGGATACTGAAATTAAGTCTGAAACTGAAGAGTTTGATGAAACTTCATTACACATGCGTCAGTTGTTGAAGTCTAAATTGGTAGACCTTGACTTGTCAGTGCGTGCATTGAACTGTTTGAAAGCGGCAGACGTAGAAACTTTAGGAGACCTAGTTTCTTACAATAAAAATGACTTATTGAAGTTCAGAAACTTCGGTAAGAAATCATTAACTGAGCTTGAAGATTTAGTTGAATCAAAAGGATTAGCATTCGGAATGAATGTTTCTAAGTACAAATTAGATAAAGAGTAATAAAAGTTTACATGTGTCCTGAGTTCGCTCAGGACACATGTATAATACAACCTTAGGGTATTCTCAAAATCCTTGTGAGAGAATTAAAACAAAAATTAAGGTAAAGCAAATAATAAACAACAGACAAATACTAAAGCAGGTTAGTCTGTAAAAAATTAACAAAATGAGACACGGAAAGAAATTCAACCATTTGGGAAGAAAGACTGCGCATAGAAAAGCAATGCTTTCTAACATGGCTTGTTCATTAATTGAGCACAAAAGAATCAATACAACTTTGGCTAAAGCGAAAGCGTTAAGAGGTTTTGTAGAGCCTTTAATTACGCGCTCAAAAACGGATTCGACACATTCTCGTCGTATCGCATTCAAACACTTGCGTAATAAATATTCAGTTACTGAATTGTTTAGAGAAGTTGCTCCAAAAGTAGCTGATCGTCCAGGTGGATATACGCGTATCATCAGAACTGGAAAACGTTTAGGTGATAATGCTGAAATGTGTATGATCGAGTTAGTTGATTTCAACGAAATCTACGGAACTGAAACGAAGAAGAAAACAACAAGAAGATCAAGAAGAGGTGGTAAGACTGCTGCAACTGCGAAAGCAGCTGATGCAAAGAAAGAAGAAGAGTAGTCTTCAAGTTATTCAATTGAATTATTAAAAGGAGTGTCTGACATAGTCAGACACTCCTTTTTTTTGTGCATGATATTACCAAGACCATTTATTCGTAAAGGTGTTTAAAAGTCGAGTCCAATTTTGAATCTAAGTTGTGGAGCAGCCATATCATTTACCCTGCTTACATAATAAAAACCATATTTGAAATACTCTCCTAACATTTTAAACTTGCGTTCAACACCAACAAAGAACTCCGCATGAACATAGTTGATATCATTTATCAGCATAAGACTAGTTCCCGCTATTGATTCAAAGTTAAGGGAACGGATCAAGGGGATTTTTTTTAGAATATAACCATTGAAGTGATGCAGATAAAAAGCTTGCATATAGGGCCCATTAGTATTATAATTCGTATCGAGGGCTTGATGAGTGAACAACGGGATAGAAAAAAATGAAATGTCTGATTCTTTAAAAAACGGTGTTCTATTATTCGTAAATCCTTTTTATTAAGAAATGTGCCGGCAATCATATTCCAATTGGAATCTCCAAAGTTGCCAAGATTAATTTCATCTGAAACGGTGAACTCCAGCATATTGAAACGCACATCACTCCCAAATAAATTTGGTATCCCTTGTCTAAACGAGAATGCTATTTCTGGATATTCAGTTCCCACAATCAGTTTTTCACCCTTTTTGATTATGTACTTTTGCTTGAATCGGTACTGTAGCTTCAATTCTAAAAGTGATACGTTATGTGGCTCGAAGGGTGGAGGCTCAGGAAATAAAGTGAACTCTTCTAATGTATCAATCGATTCAAAGAATTCGTAAATGGGACCTTGATCTATGTCGCCAAGCGGTTGTCGGTTGGCATATTCAAATTTTATCCGGTCATATAAACCATTTACTATTTCCCGCTTATAACCGATTTCGAAAAAATCATTCTCAATCATATTGTTGCTCCCTAAGAGATAATTAACAGCAGTTGTATCATACATCCCTAAGGCATGAAATCGAATAGGATATTTTCCACTTGAATTGAGTTCCAGGAAATATTGACCATCATAATCTGAGATTACGCCGTATGTTGTGTTCGCAACAGAAATTTCAACACCCGGGAGGCCGTTGCCTTCTGGGTCCTGAACCGTTCCTTTGACAATGAATTGCGCATGAATTGTATTTACAGAGCTGCAAATAAGAACCAAAATTAAAAATCTTCTTAAGTCCATCATACTCATTCAAATTAGATCGAAAGTGATTTTGTTTAGCGTCAAATATACGATGGAGTCAATAGCGAATTTTGATTTCTTATTAAAACTTTGTTAACGAGTATTAGTTCCAAAAAGAATCCTTCCTGCTTTCGGAATATAAAGACGGTATGCGCTCCCTCTTATAGTATGTCGTTTCTTTAGAAAGGTTGCCCAATCGATCAAAATAGGACCATTTACCAATTTTCGCACCTGTTTCATCTAAAACGCCTGCGCTTGCAAGCGGTTGATAAATTCTCCTCTCATTTATTTTATATGTTGAAAACACAATTTTCTGATGATATTTAAAAACATAATGGTAGGAAGATTTTTCACTTTCGAAGCCGTTAAAGTTAAGAAGATGTCCATTTGTAAATTCTGCGTGAATAGAATCAATTGTATTCAAAACTGATACATCTTTAAAATAACTGGACACGTTGTGAAAATCATTCATAAAATGATGATAATTCTCATCGAATTCACTCATCCAATTGGATTCACCTGACGTCACTTTTTCAGGATTCCATTCGCGATAGTATTTCCATTGTCCGTGTTTATGGTATTGAACTAGCGGCGTAAAGTTTTGGAATTCTTGAGTAATGAGACCATTCCCATTAGCTATTCCTCTTGATTGCACAGCCATCGTGTTAAGGGCGGTTAATTCAATATTTTGAAACCATTCCAAATTACCTGGATTGTAGATGATTTCATTTCCGGCTGCTAGGAGTGCACCATACTGATTAAAGACTTCCGTATAAACCGTATCTCCGCCAACAGGTTTCCGAACCCATTCAATTCCCCGAAGGAGATCGTAATTTGTTTTGAGGACAGCCATCCCATCTTTGAATTGAATTTTTTCAATAATATTCCCTAGACGATCAAAACGTGTGCGGATTCCATTTAATTTGTCGTTTCTCCAATATTCTGTTCGGCAGAGTATATCAGTTCCTTTATAATATTCTTTCCATTGACCGCTACGTTTTCCTTGGTTATAATAACCAACGATCCAAGGGAGGTCACTTGAGTAGTTTTGAATCCATTGGCCATGGAGCTCGCCGTTTTTCTCTTCACCAAGTAGCCATATTCCTGATGATCGATTATACAACGTTCTGTCTACCCGTTCATTAAAAGACTTCGTTATTACCTGAGGTTGTTGAGGAATATCAAATTTATTAGAAGCGTATAAACCATTGGGCATATAAAAATCATAAGCACCTTGAATTAACTTTATTTCAGCCAATGAAAGGCCTGAGATTTTTTGTAGCCCCATGAGCTCGGTTGATTGGATGTCTTTTACCCAATTCAGATTTTGAGTCTTAGCCAGTGATAGCGTTAAAGTCTCGTGCCCACTCGCATCCAGTAAATGTCCAACTGCGCAGCGCGTGCTCGCCTCATCTATAAATACAGGGGTTCTGGATAAGTTTTCGGTATTAATAGGAAAACGGCCAGTAGTGCAATAATCTCTGAGTTGATGGATCAAATACTTTCGATTGTTTTTTTGAGAAGAAGTCAAATCAGAAAGATCAGCATCCTCTAACGCCCCGATAACATGAATAAGATGAAACTGAACCAATTGCCAATCATGTTCAAATTCAATCGCTTCTCCCTCTGGTAAGTAGTTCATAAAGTTTTCCCAGTTTGGATTAAATTGAGTGAGTTGCTCTCGGATCGTACTGGTGGCAAAAGAATTGACAGACAATAATAGAAAAGTGAATTTTAGTATGGTTCTCATGTGATAAATTGTTTTGATTTGATTCAAATCTGGTCATAATCAATCACTTAAAAAATGGAGAATGAGGATATGCATGGTTTCAATGAGTGAAAGTTTCAGATCAAAGAGGTGAAGGAAAATGAAATTTGTTAACGTTTCAAACAAATTATAAACATTGTTTCCTTCACTGCACGATTAATTTTAACTTTGCGTTCCGATAACCAAATTTGGACAAGCGATGAATGTTTGTCCGAAAAAAAAAATAAAAATGGAGCAGAAACCTGCAGTAATCTTATTGGAAGACGGTACAGTCTTTCACGGTGTCGGAGTCGGAAAAATTGGTACAACAACTGGAGAAATTGCCTTTAATACTGGAATGACCGGTTATCAAGAGGTTTTTACGGATCCTTCGTATTGTAAACAAATTCTGATCATGACGACTGCGCACATTGGAAACTATGGTGTGCATGCAGACGAAGTGGAATCGGATTCAATCAAAATAGCTGGTTTGGTTACGAAAAAGTTTTCGCCGATGTACTCTCGTCATAGTGGCACAGACTCATTGCAGAACTTCATGGCTAATGATGGTGTTGTTGGAATCGCAGATGTAGATACCAGAGCATTGGTTAGGCATATTCGTGATAAAGGTGCTATGAATGCCATTATATCGTCTGAAAATTTGGATATCAACGATCTTAAAGAGCAATTGAAAAAAGTGCCTTCAATGGAGGGACTTGAATTGTCTTCTGAGGTTTCTACCAAAGAACCTTATATCGTTGGATCAGATGACGCTGCTCAAAAAGTGTCTTTGCTCGATTTAGGTGTTAAAAAGAATATTGTACGCTGCTTGGTTGAGCGTGGATGTCAGGTTAAAGTATTTCCGGTTGACTCAACATTGGCAGACTTAAAATCATTTAACCCCGACGGAATCATGTTGTCCAATGGCCCTGGTGATCCTTCGGCGATGCCAGATGTAATTAAGAATGTAGGAGAAATGGTGGAAAGTGGAATTCCAATTTTCGGTATTTGTTTAGGACATCAAGTACTTGCTTTGAGTCAGGGATTAAAGACTGAAAAGATGCACAATGGTCATCGTGGAATAAATCACCCGATTAAAAATTTAATCACTGGTAAAGGTGAGGTGACTTCACAGAATCACGGCTTTGTAGTTTCTAAGGAATCCGTTGAACAAAACGACAATATTACATTAACACATATTCACTTGAATGATGAATCTGTTGCGGGTATTCAGCTAAAAAACACAAAGGCGTTTTCAGTTCAATATCACCCCGAAGCATCTGCTGGACCACATGATTCAAGGTATTTATTTGATCAATTTATTGGCAACATGAACTAAATAGGGAGTTGTTTTCGATAACTTTCAAACTTAACCACTGATATTTGAATTATGAGTTATATTGCTAAAGTGCATGCCCGTCAAATCCTTGATTCTAGAGGAAACCCAACGGTAGAAGTAGAGGTTTATACTACGAATGGCGTTATGGGTAGAGCCGCGGTTCCTTCTGGAGCTTCAACTGGAATTCACGAAGCTGTTGAATTAAGGGATGGAGACGAAGGTTATTACGGCGGTAAAGGTGTATTAAAAGCTGTAAATAATGTCAATACAGTCCTCAATGAAGCATTGGAAGGACAATATGTTTTTGATCAAGCTGCACTAGACAATTATATGCGTTCTATTGATGGAACTGCAAATAAAAGCAAACTTGGTGCAAATGCCATTCTGGGAGTTTCTTTAGCTTTAGCCAAGGCGGCAGCGCAGGAATCAGGAATGCCACTTTATCGATATGTTGGTGGAGTAGGCGCGAATACGTTACCTGTTCCAATGATGAACATCCTTAATGGAGGTTCTCATGCCGATAATAAAATCGATATTCAGGAGTTTATGGTCATGCCATTTGGAGCTCAGACTTTTAGTCAGGGTTTGCAAATGGGAACGGAAATTTTCCACGCACTAAAGGCCGTATTAAAAAGTCAAAGGCACAGTACCAATGTAGGTGATGAAGGTGGTTTTGCACCAAACCTAGGATCAAATGAAGAGGCAATTGAGGTCGTTCTTCAGGCGATAGAAAAAGCAGGGTATCGAGCTGGTGAAGACGTTCACATAGCATTAGATGCGGCTTCTTCCGAATTTTTTAAGGATGGCAGCTATAAGTTTGATTCTACAGGTGATGTGCGTTCTTCAGCAGAAATGGTTGAATTTTGGAAAACATGGACTTCGAAATATCCAATTGTTTCAATTGAAGATGGATTAGCAGAAGACGATTGGGAAGGATGGAAGCTTTTGACAGATGCCATTGGTGATAAGGTGCAAATTGTTGGTGATGATTTGTTTGTGACCAATACACAGCGATTGGCTCAAGGTATTCAAAATGGTATTGGAAATTCAATCTTGATTAAAGTGAATCAAATTGGTTCATTAACCGAAACAATTGATGCTGTAAATTTAGCAACAAGAAATAATTACACATCTGTTATGAGTCACCGCAGCGGCGAAACGGCAGATAGCACGATATCAGATTTGGCGGTAGCTTTGAATACAGGGCAAATTAAAACGGGATCAGCATCCCGTTCTGATCGTATCGCTAAGTATAACCAACTTCTTAGAATCGAGGAGGAATTAGGCCAAATGGCTTATTATCCAGGTAAGAATTTTAAGTTCTTGTAAAAAAATCAAGAACAATCATACGTAACGGCTGTTTCAATTTGGAACAGCCGTTTTTTTATACCATAAAAATGGTATTCTGATCTTTTATGAATGATTCCTTTCCGGTTAAGAATTCTTAACACAAGCAAATTATTTATATTTGATCTACTTAAAGATTATGACTCGAAAATTATCTGAATATATGGTCAATCAGACCGGTGTCATCAAGCAAATTCTGGATACAGATGTTGCTGAACGACTCATGGAGTTTGGTTTTTTGCCAGGCACGATTTTCTCTGTCATAAGCCGGGCTCCTTTTAATGGGCCGGTTTGCATTCAAATCGAAAATAATAGAATTGCACTTCGACTAAAAGAAGCTGCATTTGTCTTGGTTGAATGAGTTCACAACCATCGATCAGAATAGCCTTAGTTGGAAATCCCAACATTGGAAAAACGACCTTGTTTAATAAGCTTTGTGGACTTAATCAGCGTACTGGAAATTATCCGGGTGTTACGGTAGATAAGAAGAAAGGCGCAGCAAATTATAAAGGTCAATCACTTGAGATAATTGACCTTCCAGGTATCAATAGTCTTTATCCTAAATCAAAGGATGAAGAACTGGTTGTAAAGTATTTGTTGGACACAAAGAATGAAGAATACCCTCACAAATTTGTAGTGGTAGTTTCAGCATTAAACCTCAAGCGAAACCTCTATTTATTGGATCAGGTTAAGGATCTAAATATCCCGATTGTATTGGCTGTTAACATGATCGATTTGGCGGAGAAACGCGGTATTTTTATTGATTTTGAAGCTTTGTCTAATCATTTTAACGTTCCCGTTCTGCCGATTTCAGCAAAGAAGAGTACAGGCATCGATCAATTAAAAGATCAATTATTAGAATCAGTTGAGGTTACAGAGCGAGCAGCTCACTATTTAGAAGAGGCGGAAAAAGATATGCTCAGTCGTTTCCGAGATATAGCTTTTGACAAAAATGATTATAAAGTTTTTCTGCGTTTAACTCAAAATTTGGATGAAAATCCTCAAGTGCAGCAGGCGAAAGATACATTCATACGCAAAGAAGAAGTTAACTTAAGAAAACTGCGAAAGAATGCGGCAATATTGCGCTATCGATTTGTCAATGAAGGTTTGAAAAAAGCGTTGACAATTGATAAATCAAAAGCAGTTGACTTAACGACTCGCGCTGATCGCTTATTGATGCATCCAATTTGGGGACAAGTCACATTTTTACTTGTTTTGTTAGCTGTTTTCCAAGCGATATTTTGGTTAGCTAGCTTCCCAATGGATTGGATTGATATTGGATTTGGATCATTAGCAGAATGGTCAGCAACGGCTTTGCCAGAAGGTTATTTATCTCAACTCATCACAGAAGGTCTCATCCCGGGTATAGGAGGTGTAGTCATATTTATTCCACAAATTGCTATTTTATTCTTTCTATTCTCCTTGTTAGAGGAGAGTGGCTATATGTCCCGGATTATCTTTTTGAATGACCGTGTCATGCAGAAGTTCGGCATGAGTGGAAAGAGCATTGTACCGATGATATCGGGGATGGCTTGTGCCATTCCAGCAATTATGGCTGCGCGGACCATTGAAAACAGCCGTGAGCGACTGATTACTATCCTAGTCACACCGTTGTTAACTTGTTCTGCAAGGATTCCTGTTTATGTGCTTGTCATTGCTTTGGTCATTCCAGATGATACCTATATCTGGATTTTTAATGCGCAGGGATTAGCCCTCATGGCCATGTACCTGCTCGGTGTCTTAATGACATTTATTGTCGCACTGGTTTTAAAGGGGATTCTCAAACCGGTTTATAAAAGCTACCTTTTATTGGAGTTACCAGAGTACCTCATACCTGACATGAAAAACGTATTGGTTCGTGTTTGGAATAATGTCAAGTCATTCATCTGGAATGCGGGTAAAATCATAGTGGCAACGGCCATCATTCTTTTCGTCTTAGCAACAAATGGAGGAGAAGAATTTCAGCAAGCAGAGGTTTATGTCCAAGAAAATCATGCCACATTAAGTACGGAAGAACAGGCTGTTTTTCTGTCATCTTATCAAATTGAAAAATCCTATTTAGGTCAAATTGGAAAAACGATTGAGCCGGCTATTGAGCCCTTAGGATACGATTGGAAAATCGGCATTTCTTTAGTGACTTCTTTAGCCGCTAGAGAGGTTTTTGTTGGTACGATGTCCATTATTTATGCGATTGATTCGGAAGAAACAATGACGATACGTGACCGATTGAAAAAAGAGGTAAATCCATCCACAGGAATGCCGGTGTTTGGTTTAGCAACCAGCGTCTCTCTCTTAATCTTTTATGCTTTTGCTTTGCAATGTATGAGTACCGTTGCTGTCACTTATAAAGAAACCAAGTCTTTCAAATGGACCGCTATTCAATTTGGATATATGACCGCTTTGGCCTATTTTGGAGCATTAATAGCCTATCAAATATCTAGTTGATGGATACACAAGAAATTATCGTATATCTCTTATTTACCGCTGCTATCTTTTGGTTGGGGATGAGATTCTACAAGACTTATTCTTTGAAAAAAGCCAAGAGTGCTGAAAGCAATAAAGTCTGCGGTAGTGATAGTTGTGGCTGCAATGGATAGTGTTTTGACTATTCGCGAACAAGCATCCACAAAATAGACACACCGAGCGCAACGCTAATCAGGATATTAAAAATCCCCCAATAGAATAATCCATTTTGAAACAATTTTACGGTCTCGAGACTAAAAGTAGAAAACGTCGAAAATCCACCGCAAAAACCAATGACAATTAAGTATTTGATCCATTCGTTTTCAATCAAACGATCTCTAAATAGATAAAGCGTAATACCGAGAATCAAGCAAGCTAAAGTGTTTGCAATGAGCGTTCCGATCGGGAATTTACCATCTGTATAATACATCAAAGCCGCTTTGCCCACGCCAAAACGTGCTAAACTTCCCAGACCTCCGCCCAGAAAAATAAGTCCGACAATTGCTGCATTACCCATTTAAACTTTCTTTTTTGATTTAATTAAAGGATTTATTTTCAAATAAAGCCAATATACAAATAAGCCGATAACAGTTCCCAATAAAGCACCTCCAATAATGTCAGCCGGATAGTGCACGCCGAGATAAATACGACTATAAGCAACGAGCCCCACCCATGGGAAAAGCCACAACCATCCGCGACTATACTGTCGCAATAAGAGGTATACAAATACAGCTAAGGACATAAAATTTGTTGCGTGGGAAGAAACAAAGCTAAATTGACCACCGCGGTATTCCTCACCATTGGGCTTAATCACGGTATGAACGAGATCACCTATCTCAGCATTATGTGTTGGTCGAAAGCGTTGAAAAACTTCTTTGAAAAGCTCTACGGATATACGGTCGGATAAAAGAATACATACACCGACGCCAATTAGTGCTGTTAACATAAGTTTCCAATTTCCTTTTTTATGGGTATAGTATAATACAAAAAGGAATAGCGGAATCCATAGAATGGTCGTGCTAACCCACCACATGATTGGATCCAACCAAGGAGCATGTAATCCATTCAGAAAAAGAAATAAGGAGCGATCTAACGCTTCAATCTTATCGATCATAGGGCGAAATTAAGCAAAAATCATTGCCTTCAGTGGGGGAGGCGCTTGTTTTCTTCGTAATTTAGTTAGAAACCAACAAAAATTTGATTCATGAAAAAGATAGCTCTGTTTTGCGCTATAGCCTTAACCATAATGGCATGTAAAAAAGAAGAGGAACCTGAAATTCCAACCAAACTTTTATTTGAAGTAGAGTTTGACGAAACCTTGCCGCGTTTAGGCAATTTTGGTGAATCAGTGGAAGTTGGTGAAGGCAATGCTGCCCAGCATCCCAATATGCGAGAAATCAGTATGCACTATATAGAATTTGCGAAAGACTCATTAACGCCGTTAACAACAGGCGAAATCGTTTATAAAGGACCAGAAACTGCTGCTGGTGGAGAGAATGCGGTGAATTTTAATTTCGCATCTAAGGCAAGTGAAGGCGAGCCATTCCTATCCATGGATTTGTCATCATTAGCGCCAGGAACCTATAAATGGATTCGGGTTTCGTTTACTTATCAAAAATACGATATTCAATTCCGTTATAATGATCCACCTTTTATCGATAATATGGACTTTACAGGCACACTAGCTTCATTTGTTGGCTTCAATACTTATATCACTTTGCATCAAGTCAAGGATTCAACTGTAGTTGTTAATGATGATAAATTGCAAGGTTATTGGGCGTTTGAAACCTCTGGAGAAGTTGGAGGCTATAGTTTTGGCAGCTTAACCCAAGGAGACGGAGCTGGTGTAACGGTTGTCAATCCGATTGCAGCGACAAGTCCTGTGCCTCCGGGTTCATGTGTGGTGACGGGTAAATTCGCAGAGCCACTTGTGATTACTGGTAATGAGACAGATGACGTGAAAATAGTATTGGCATTGTCCATCAATAATTCTTTCGAATGGGAAGAAGTACATGTAGATGGCAAATTCGAACCGGCAGCTGGGGAAACGGTTGTAGATATGGGATTGCGCGGTTTGCATCCCAGAAGAGAATAATCATTCATTCAATATTTTAGTAAGCAAATTCATCCGTTCGCCTGCCTCAGGCGAACGGATTTTTTTTAGCGTGATGATAACCTTTTGGTCATGATGGGTTCATCTACGATCAAGACATTTATGGAAAACAAAATTTTTCTGCATCAAAAAAATGAACGCTTTTGATGTTCAGCTGTAGAAAACTAAAAAACAACCATTATGTTATCCATTCCAGAACCATGTCACGAAGATTTTTCAAAAATGACACCGACCGAAAGAGGTGCTTTTTGTTCCAAATGTCAAACCGATACATTTGATTTCCGAAACCTATCCAACCAAGAAATTAATCAGGTTTTATGGGATTTTAAAGATGAGCATTTGTGCGGACAATTTACCAATAAACAGCTCCATGAGTTGAATCAAGGTTTTTTGAATTGGAAAAAGCAAAAAACGAAAACCTTTAGAAGTAAGTTTATGTTGGCTTTATTACTTGTTTTTGGCTTGTCTTTATTCAGTTGTGAAGAGGAGGAGGAAAAATTGATTGTTGGTCTCCAGAAAATGGGGATGACCGAAATGGTGCAAGAAAAGCAATATGTGAATTCAATCCATACGGAAGAAGAAATCAATTTGGTTGAATATGTAGCAGAGCCGATTGTTGAAGAAATTGAAGTTATGGAAGAATGTGTCATTCATGAAGAGGTTATCGCTGAGACGTATGTTGAGACGGAGGAATATAGAACAGCAGGCTTGCCGGCATACGATCGCGTGGTATATATGGGGGGCGCTTTTGCGACCATAACCTATACGGATTATTTAGTAGAAGTGGTTGACACAACAAAAGAAGAAACATCGTTACCTGAACCCATAGTCGCTGATCCAGATTTTTTTGAAGCCAAAGCCTATCCGAACCCTACCAAAGGTGATGCAACATTAGAATTAGATATTGAACGAAAAGGCCAATTTGAAATCGAAATATTCGACATGACTGGCGGAGTCATTGATAAAATACATACCGGCGAATTAGAAGAAGGGCGGCAACGATTTGATTTAGCTTTATCCCATTTACCTTCAGGCATGTATTTTGTTAGAGTCTTATCTGAAATACAAATGGAAACAGTGAAAGTGCAACGGGTGAACTAAGAAGTTACCTTGATAAGAGTCCTTTCGCAATTTTTTCCTATTTTCGATCAAGAATTGATTGTACAATGAAAGGTTTTTTATTCATCATCTTATTTGCATTCTTATCGCTGGCTTATGGCCAGGACTTAACGGTGGATGAGGAAATATTGAATGAACTTGAGACTGTTGTTATCGAAACCGAAACGGATACCATTACACTAAGAGTTGCCTATCCTGATCAGTATAACAAGAATAAAGAATACAGTTGTTTGTTAGGATTGTCGGGAGGTAATCAAACTAAGAAAATTGTCAATTATTGCTATGCAGCATGGTTTAGAAGCGGCTATTTTAATGATTACATGACCATTTTACCAGTTGTTGAGCGCGATACCATTCAATTTGCTGATTATCCACCCGAGCGCATAGAGAATATGCTTTCAGCCATTAATGAACACTTCCGTTTAAAAGAAAAATGGTTGATTGCTGGAACGTCAAATGGAGGTGATGCGGCATTTCAGTTTGTAAATGTAGCACCAGATCGTTTTGAAGGAATCATTACAGCTCCAGGGACAATCACAGCATCCGTTGAGCCAACCAGTGAATGGTCGCATTTAAAAGTTGTTCTGTGTTATGGAGAACTGGATGCTAAAAAATGGATTCAGGACGTCAAGCTAACGCATAAAACCTTGAAGAAAATAGTCTCCCAGATCAAGTTAATTAAATTGGAAGGACAAGGGCATATCTTGCCGGTCTCATTCAATGCGGATAAAATGTATGATCCTTATTTCTTGGATTGGTAGCTGCTTATTTAGCGCGTCTGATTTGGCGCATACTGACCCCCAGTTTTTTCTCTAAAAATCGTAATTGTCTTAATTCTTTGGATGTACATAATGCGAGGGAGATTCCGCCTTCACCACCACGGCCCGTTCGTCCACTTCGGTGCACATAATAATCATCTTGAGCAGGGAGCTCATAATGAACAACAAACTGTAGTTTATCAACATGAATACCCCTTGCCGCAATATCAGTTGCTACAAGGAGGTCACAATTTCCTTTTTTGAATCGGCGTAGAGCTTTTTCACGATCTTTCTGAAGCATATCCCCATGAATGCCGTCAACAGAGAAATCAGCCGCTTCTAGTTGCTGCAAAACTTGCTTCGCTGTTGCTTTAGTCTTGCAAAAGACCAATCCTTGATTTTTGCGCTTCGATTTAAGAAATGCCTGTAAAACAAATGGTTTTTCACGTTCATCGCAAACGACGAATTGATGCTCTACTTTTTTATTGATACCGCTCTTTTGATTCACGCGGACCTGTTCAGCTCCTGCTGACAAATGTGTATTAATAATCTTATAGACAGCTTCTGGCAGTGTTGCTGAAAACAACCACTTGTTTTCAACACGACCAATCATACTTAAAATTTGATCTAAATCATCTCGAAAACCAAGGCTCAGCATTTCATCAGCTTCATCCAAAATGACAGTTTTGACTCCCGATAAGTCAACAGCTTGTTTATTGACCAATTCAATTAAACGACCTGGTGTCGCTACTAAAATATGCGTTGTACGCTTTAACGCTTTGATTTGTGGACCAATTTGCGCACCTCCATAAATACATTCTGTAAAAATGCGATCGGTATAGCGTGTAAATTTAAAGAGTTGGTGAGCAATCTGCTGTCCCAATTCTCGCGTAGGACACAAAATCAAACCTTGTACATGCTTCGATTGTGGATTAATCCCCTGTAATAATGGTAAGCCATAAGCGGCTGTTTTACCTGTTCCTGTAGCAGCTTGCCCAATAAAGTCAACCGGTCCGTTTAATAAAAGCGGAATCGCCTTCTCCTGAATAGGAGTAGGGGTTGTTATGTTCAGCTTCTGCAATCCTTTTACAAGGTCTTTCTGGACACCGATTGATTTGAATGTTGTCATAGGTTTACAAATTTAAGATTTTCCCAATCGCATTTCCCAAATTCCCATTATTTTAGAGGAGATAAACCATTCATTTAAACCTAATACTATGCGATTTCTAATACCTGTCTTTATCACATCTTTTTTAGTCGTGGCTTGTGCTGGCGAAGAAAATCATTCATCGGATGTTGAGAGTAATGAAGTTGATACCACTGGTCAAATCATGGATACTGTAGCAGTTGATACGGTTGTATCGCCCTATCGATTCTAGAATTGGATAAAACAGTGACATCTGTATTAGCAGGGGCGGGGATCATTGGTTTGGCTTTAAGTTTTGCCTTTCAAGATTTGGCGGCGAACCTTATTTCGGGTTTCTATATGGCTGCTAAAAATCCATTCGAAATTGGAGATGTCATCCAGGTGAATGACCACATGGGGACCGTAAAGGATATTCAATTGAGAAGTACACTTATTGAAACCTTGGATGGCAACGAGGTGCGCATTCCTAACCGCATTCTATTCGAAAACCCGTTGATGAATTTTTACGAAACAAAAACACGTAGGATTGAATTAAAAGTTGGCATTTCTTATGGAGAGGATTTAGAGCGTGTCGAAAAAATAACTTTAGAAGCCATTCAGAAATTGCCGATCATTATCGAAGATAGTAAAGTAGAATTTATTTATACTGGGTTTGGAGATAGTTCGATCGATTTTCAAGTCATGTATTGGGTGCCGTACGACGATTATATGCAATATCTGCAAGGTGTAAGCGAGGGTGTCAAAGCCGTCAAAAAAGCTTTTGATGAAAATGATATTGTGATCCCATTTCCAATTCGAACATTGGATTTTGGCATCAAAGGAGGACAAAAGTTAGAAGAGTCTTTAGCCGAACATTCAGAAAATCAAAACCAAGAAAAATAATTAAGCAAATGAAAAAGATCATATTACCTATGCTATCATTGATTTTTGCGTTAGGTTGCAGCACAGCACGGTATTTTCCGAAAGAGTTTGACGAGAAGGTTGAGTTTGGTATGAGTTTGGGATCTTTCGAAAGACTGAAAAATGATCGTGTCTCGAAACAAGATGATGGCATGCCCTTTCGCCATGTTTATTTAGAGGAGGTAACAGCCTTACCTTTTGAGTTTATCGGTTATTATTTTGATGATGATAATAATAAACCCCTATACGAAGTAATCATTAGCTATAAGGATATAAAAGTGAGGGATCAGGTGGCACGAGACTTATTTGGGAGCCCCAACGCAGAGAACAATTCTGAATGGCATTTAAAACCAAAAAACGGTCCTGAAATAAAGGCTTGGACACATAAGCAAAAGCTAGTTATTGTCGCATTAATTCCAGAAACGGAATGGCATCCGGATGAGAACTCTTAATTATCGCTATTAACAACTCAACTTTCCACGACCTATGACTGTTTCGTCGTTCCTCACAATTCGATATAAATAGATTCCGGTATTTTGAGGGGTGGAAACAGATTCTTGACCAGCTTCAACTTTTTGCACGTCTAATAATGCTCCTGAAATCGAATACCATTCGACCGAGATGTCTTCGTTAAAAGGACTTGAAAATACAGCTTGTCGATTACCTGAATAGCCCAAGGCCAAGTTGTGTTGAACGTTAGATTCAAGCCCGGTCAAAGAGCCGGGTAAAAATATGTCGTCCGTGACATGCGAACATCCGCAGGCATCATTGATAAGTAAGGTGTAATTACCCGGGCAAACATCTATTAAGTCACAACCATCCGCACCTGGGTCAGGCGTCCAAAAACAAGAATAACCTTCATCATTGCATGTGTTTAAAACATCATTAATTAAGACATCACCATCACAAAGATCAGGTGCTGAGGGTGGAATAATTTCATAATCTACCTCGATTGGTAAAGGGTCCATAAGGTATACGGAGTCCTCATAAACGCATCCGTCTCCGTCAGTGACAAATATATAATACCACTCACCTCCAGCTAATATGTTCGCAAGACCTGTACCATCAGCGTTCAAAATATTGCCCAAGCTATCGGAAATCTCAATATCAATTGGATCTGATCCACCAGATACGTTTATATATATGGCACCATCTGAAAAGCCATGGCAAGTTGGGTGGTATATGACCGTGTCAACAATAAAGTCTTCGCATTGCGCAAAACTTTGAGCAGCAAGAAGAAATACACTAAATAAAAATAAGAATTGACGCATCGGGTTGTTTTTTAGCAAGACGTTACCCTGCTTTGATTTGTTGCACCATAGCCTACAGATCAACACCATTTGCCATTAAAACCGCCAATAAGGGAATCAAGAGCAGAAGAATTAACTCCAAGCGAACACTCCAAAAAATAATACGATAGCGAGGCAGATCAATGCTTTCTAAACCTTCTTTTTTCATTTTTTTACGGGACTGGAGGAAAATAACAGTTGGTATAATAGATAACAATCCAACCAGAATAAAGAGTGAAAACTTTAGAATAAAAATGTCATTCGAAAAATAATAGTCGGCTCCTTTTGCATAAAAGAAAACACGTAATAGTCCAGTTGTCACCACAAAAATTGAGGAGAGGCCATAAATACCATCGATGACCACTAATTTGTTTAAAGCAGATTTTGTCATCGTTTTTTGCACAAAAAACTGCTCAGCAAAAACAGCAGCTATCAAAACAATAATGCACAAATAATGACTATATGTGAGTAATATCGACCAGATCATAGTATAAAGATAACCAATCTGATTCGGGTTTGTTTGGATGACTTTCATCTAATATTACTATATTGTTAACTCGAAATCAACACTATGTTAACCAACTTTCGAATTATTGAGCCATCTAAATGGCTAGTGGCTTTATTCAGTCTGTGTATCGCGACTATTTCTTTTGGTCAGATTGATCATTGGGAGACTGCCGTTTATGAATACAATACTTGGTCCTATTTAGTGCCTGACGCACCTGTTGACGAAGCATGGAATACCCTCGATTTTGATGCGGGAGATTGGTCTACCGGAGCTGGCGGATTTGGTTATGGAGATGGAGATGATAATACCGTAGTGCCTACAGGCACAGTTTCTATATATCAGCGTATTGAGTTTGATGTTACTGATAAATCGGTAATTGCGGCTGCTGCCTTAACCATTGATTATGACGATGCATTTGTTGCGTATTTGAATGGCGCAGAGATTACCCGAGAATTAATGGAAGGTGAAGGGCAACCTGATTATGATCAGTATGCCGCTGGTTTGCACGAAGCGACCATGTACGACGGGGTTTATCCTGCGCAATATGGCCTTACGTTAGGCTTTTTAGAGGATCACCTTAATGAAGGCACAAATGTATTATGTGTTCAATCGCACAATGAATCTTGGACTTCCAGTGATATGACTTCCCGAGTTTATTTCAGTTTTGGAATAACGGATGAGTCTTCAGATTATGGACCAACACCTGGTTGGTTTATACCGCCTGTCGTTTTAACGGAATCTAATCTGCCAATTGTTGTTTTAGAAACTGATGGTGCGTCCATTGTGGATGATCCTAAAATAGAGGCGGTAATGGGAATCATCAATAATGAGGATGGTATGAATTCAATCACGGATGAATTTAATGAGTTTTATGGCCATATCGGAATTGAGATTCGCGGTTCATCCTCCGGAACTTTTCCTAAGAAATCGTACGGTCTGGAAACGAGAGGACCAGATTCAACAAATTATAATGTCTCAATCTTTGATTGGCCGGTAGATAATGATTGGATTTTATATGCTCCTTATTCTGATAAATCATTAATCAGAAATGTATTGACCTATAAATTGGGGAATGAAATGGGTGAATATGCTCCTCGAACTGAATTAGTTGAATTGGTCATCAATGGACAGTATCAAGGTGTCTATGTTTTTATGGAGCGTATCAAGGAAAATCCAGGACGTGTTAATGTGGACGAATTAGAATTTGATGATACTGAAGGCAATGAGTTGACGGGAGGATATGTTATCAAAGTGGATAAGACAACCGGAGGTGGTATTATTGCTTGGACTTCTCCTTTTTTACAAGCTGCTCCGGCATGGGGACCCGTTCATTATCAAATGCACGATCCAGAAATCGAAGAAATGCATCCTACACAACTTGAATATATTGAGTCGTATGTTACCGCTTTTGAAACCGCTTTAGACGGACCAGATTTTACTGATCCTGAGGAGGGTTATCTACCTTATGTGGATTTAAAATCATTTGTAGATTTTATGATCGTGAATGAAATCAGTAAGAATGTAGATGGGTATCGGATCAGTACATTTTTGCATAAACAAAGGTTGAGTGAAGGCGGTAAATTAACCGCTGGTCCGCTTTGGGATTTTAATCTTGCTTGGGGAAATGCAAATTATTGTCAAGGAGGCTGGACGACTGGGTGGGAGATTTATTTTAATGATGTTTGTGGTGGCGGCGGTTCGCTGAATAATCCATTTTGGTGGAATCGCTTTGTAGAAGATCCCACCTATACACATGCACTAAACTGTCGTTGGCAAGAATTGCGCATGACGACCCTACATACCGATACGATCTTAGCATTTATTGATGAAATGGAAACTTACTTAGCTGAACCAGCAGAGCGTAATTTTCAACGTTGGTCTATTTTAGGGACTTATGTTTGGCCCAACAATTTTGTGGGCGATACCTATGCACAAGAAATGGATTATTTGCGTGAATGGACAATTGCTCGTCTCTCGTGGATGGATGAAAATATGTTTGGGACATGCGAAGACTTGCAAGTAGAGACGGATACAAATATTGAATTAGCTATATTTCCAAATCCGGCAAAGGATCAGGTTTATCTTCAGATGAATCGGGTACTTGCTGACTGCCGTGTTCAGGTAATCAACCAAGCGGGTCAAATTTTGATCAATCAGTCGATCTCAAATCAAGCTATACCGATGATTGACGTTTCAGGCTTAGCAAAAGGACTGTATTGGATACAGATATTTGATCAAGAAGAACTCAAAGCAACTAAAAAACTCGTAAAAAATTAAGATGAAAAGAATATTATTCATGGCCGCATTTACTGCAGCTCTCATCGGATGTAATAAAGAAGAAGGTCCTGGAGGAACATCAATACTTACTGGAAATGTCTCAGTAGCTGATCATGAAAATGGAGATCATGAAGTAACCGAGGTCTATTTTACACCCGGATTGGAAATTGAGCATGGAGAATATTGGATATTAAACACGCCTGAGGGATATACACAGTTTTATATTTATTATGATAATCCAGATTGGGTTTCACCTGCTGATCCGGGCTTGGAGGGTAGAACAGGCTTAGCTGTGTCTTTTCAATACTCAGACTCTAATATAGAGATTGCTATGGCTACAGAAGAGGCTCTATTGGCCGGAGCTGGTGATCATTTCGATATCCTCCGTTCAGGTGATATCCTAACGATAACAAATACAAAAGCGGGTTATACGCCAGATGCGGATAATGTAACGACGCCATTTGAGCTAAATACGGATCAACAAGGACAAGCCAGTAATATTGGCGCTTTTGCACCTGCTGTAGATGAGAAGGTTTATATTCAATACGGAGATAAAACTGTATACGGGGATGTTGTTCGCACGGGTGGGTCTGGAGAATATGAATTCACGAACCTTACAAAAGGAAATTATACGGTATATGCTATTTCAAAAGATACAACCGCTATCGATGCCACTGTATTGGTTGAGATGGATGTGGAAATAGCCGATAATAAATCAACTGTTACCGTACCTGAAATTGAAATTCTTCGATAAAATCAGGAAAGCATTATTTTTATTGTAGAAAACAAAAAACCCTGTCGAGTTATGACCAGTCGACAGGATCTTTGTTTTAAGCGTTTAATTGGTAGAGAAAGTTGGTTGCAATCTCTATCTATAAAACGTTCAATTAATCCTAAGGGATGCTTTATACCTTTGATTAATCGACGCATAAATTAAATCTTTCGATAAATTGGAAGATTAGTACTACCAAACAAATAGACTAATACAGAATCTTAACGAGCGGCAAAACTTTTTGTATGCGTTTGATTTCTTCTGCGGGGATTTTGTTGCCCTTAAGATTCAAGTAGCGTAAATTGCTCCACGATTTAAAGGTGTCACCAATACTAGTCAGATCATTTTTTGCCAAACTCAAATAGATCAAATGATTATTATTATTAAAACCTTCAGAAAGCATGGTGATCTTATTCTCACTTAAATCTAATACCTCTAGGTTTTGAATACCATTTAAATCAAGTTTAGTCAAATCCTGCGTTGTTAATTCTGCACCAAATAGATAAATTCGTTTAAGCTCCGGACAAAATGATCCCATATTCCAGAGTGCTGTGTCTCCACCGGCCATTTCATTAAAAGGAAAATCCTGCAAACAAATCTCTTCGATCTTTAAACGCAACGGATGGTTGCTGAGGTTATAGGAAAAAGCCGGATTGATCGCTGAATAATAATCACCAGGATTTTCGGAAAGCAAGCTTTGAAGTATAGGGTATCGATCAATTTCAAACTGATTGATTGCGATTTCTACTAATCCCTTCACCTCTTTCATCGTTGCAGTGAGTTCCTTTTCGATCTGCTTGATTTCCTTTTTATTTTCATCGTCGATCATTAAAGTGATCGGGTAGGCATAATGATAAAAACCAGTCTCGAATTCGCCTATTCTTTTTAGGTTGCCTGTTATCTTTTCGGCATAAGGAAGGATACTCGGATTAGACCCCCCATGGGTTAAAATATCCAAGGCATTTTTTACCGCAATAGCATCGGCGAGTGTCTTTTGTGTATTCAGGTATGTCTGTCCAAAACCAAAAAAGGTAGTAGATAGGATGAGAAGTAAAAGCAGTGATTTTTTCATGAAATTGGTTATTTCTTGGCGATGGTTAATCCCTTTGGTGCTTTTAACTCCCCCGCATCATACATATTAATGTATAAGGTAATGGGTTCGTCTTGGTTTTTCCAAGTGAGTTCATACATGTCTAATAGACCTGATCCCATGAAGCCATTTTCAGACTCAAATTGACAACAACTACCCGTTCGCGTATAAGTGATGTATTCACCTTTTGGACCAGCAAGTGCATTTAGATATCGACGTTCATTTAAGGGTCCTTCACTTGTCGGCACTCCACCTACCATTATCGGATTCTTTTCCGTATAGCCATAGGTTTTATCCGTTGATATTTCTTTTAAATCAAAGGTCTTTTCATTGAGTAGAGGCCAATATTCTTTTGTTGGCGCCTTTTCTTCAACGACTTCTTTTGTATTACCGCAGGCTAACAAAAGTAGCGTTGCAAATAAAATTAGACTATTTTTCATATGATCAGATTATACAGTGAATGGTCAAATAAGTATTAATTTATTTTAATAAACCAGCATCCTGGTATACTTTAACAGACCGATCAAACAGATCTATTAAATCTTTCTCTCGTTCTTCGTCCATATATTTAATATGGAAACAAGATTTTCCTTTCAAAGCTTGCTGGAGGTTCTGTGTTAATTCTCCAATTTCATCTTTATGTGTATACACCGGGAAAAAATATAAGCGTACATCCTTTGGTTTTGGAACAATACTCGCAAAATAGATCCCGTCCACCTTTTGTTTACCTTGCATGGTTGGAATCGTGCCGCAAACTTCGAACTTATCATTGGCATCAGCCGTGATTTTGAAACTTTTCTGATGCTCCTTTAGAAGATTGATTAGCGTGCTCTTTATTTCATTTACATCTTTTGTCATAATGGATCCTATTAAATGTGTTGATCAATCAATACTGGATTGCCATCAGGGTCAACCAAAACAATGCTTGCTGGTCCGGTCGTTGTTTCGTCGGCTTCTCGTTCCAGCTTTAATCCTGCTGACTTTACTTGCTTTTGAATTTCTCGAACATCATCAAATTTATCCTGCGATTGTGCATTTTCATCCCATCCAGGATTAAAGGTGATGATGTTTTTATCAAACATGCCTTCAAAAAGACCAATTAATGCGTTCCCGTTTTTCATGATCAGGTAATGATTTCCATCTCCGCCAAATTGCGAAAAGCCAATTTTTTCATAAAATTCTTTCGATTTTTTCAGGTCCATGACCGTTAAACTGATTGAGAATGCTCCTAATTTCATGATTCCAATTTTAATGATTTACATCTTGTGAATAAAGAAGAACGAGCAAAAAGATAATGATAATTTGGGAAAGGCTAAAAATCCAAACAGCATTAGCCATCCTTTTTCCAACCTTATCTTTTGGGTATTTAATCCAGAAGAATACAAACGTACAGTAAATGAGGAGGAAGTTGGAAGCGTCTTTGTCTTGCACATCCTTAACGGTATTTGTAAATAGGCTAACTGGTGTAGCAATTGATTTTACAGGGTTTTTACGATGAATCCGATTATGAATATCCCAGTTAAAACCAATGCGCAAGACCAGCGTCACAATGAACAATATGATTAGTAATTCAAACAATCTTTAATCCCAATTAACCTCATAACCTTTTTTAACGATCCCCATAAAAATGCGGAGATGCGTGTCGGAAAGGTGTTCACGCGTTAAATCAATAACCTCTTTACCGTTTCCTTTTAAGATCAGCTCTTCATCAAATTTTCCTTTCGGTTTAAAGTATAAACCAAAAGAAGAAATGGAATATTCAGGACTATTTATTGAACCTCCTAAAGGTATACCCTGGGCGACAACATACCTTTGTCTTGCTGGTTTCAGGATAGCTGCATCGTATTTATTCAAATGTGTTTTTCTGGTAAATTTAAAAGGTTTGACACCAAATTGATGTATTAAATACCCTTCCTTTACTTGATCAAAATAGACCTGCGTAGTTGCTAAGTTCATCCATACCCCAACAAAGATAGGGAGGAGACAAAAAAGATGATTGACATGTACAGTATGATATTCTTCAAATATCACATACCCTGGCACAAGACCAGCGATGATTAATAGATAAGCAGCTCCACGTCCAGAAGGAGGGAAAGATTTACCTTGATCAAGATGGTTTGTGGTATGTTTCTCAGTCATGCTTATTTGTTGTTATTAGAAGTTCGGCTGTGTTGAGCGGTCAATTCTTTTGCGAATAAAAAACCCGGCACTGAGCGAAGTCGAGGTGCCGGGTTTGTATTTTTTTGTGATTGAGTTTGTTTATCCACCGAAGTCGTCGAAACGAACATTCTCTGGTGGTACACCCCAATCATCACACATTTTTTCAACTGCTTGGTTCATCAATGGAGGTCCACAGAAGTAAAATTCAATATCTTCTGGAGAATCATGATGCGATAAGTATTGGTCGATTACTGCTTGGTGAACAAAACCTACAAATCCATCTGGTTCTTCGTCATGGATATCTTTCTTCTCCGTCCAGTTATCTTCTGGTTTTGCATCCGAAAGCACCATGTAAAATTTGAAGTTAGGGAACTTCGATTCAAGCTCTCTAAAATAGTGGATATAGAATAATTCTGCTTTTGAACGTCCACCATACCAATAAGTCACCTTACGATCAGTCTCTAAAGTCTTGAACAAGTGATAAAGGTGTGAACGCATTGGTGCCATACCTGCACCACCACCAACGTATAACATTTCTGCGTCTGAATGGTTGATGAAGAATTCTCCGTAAGGTCCTGAGATAATCGCTTTATCACCTTCTTTTAAGTTAAAGATGTATGAAGATGCGATACCAGGATTAACATTCATCCACGTTCCAGTCTTACGATCGAATGGAGGAGTAGCCACACGTACATTTAACATGATACGACGCCCCTCTGCAGGGTAAGAAGCCATTGAATAAGCACGAACTACTTCTTCGTCATTTTTCATAACGAGGTCGCGAATCGCATATGGTCCTTCAGCCCAATCTTGAACGAATTTGTCTGGCTCACCTGGGTGATCTAATGGATGTGCTGTGACATCCATTTCCGAATATTTTACTTCACATGGCGGTATCTTAATTTGGATATATCCACCTGCTTTATAATCCATGTCTTCTGGAATCTCAACGATAAACTCTTTAATATAAGTTGCAACGTTGTAGTTGGAAACAACTTCTGCTTCCCACTCTTTAATTCCCATTACTTCTTCTTCAACATGGATCTCCATGTCTTCTTTCACCTTAACCTGGCATCCTAAACGCCAGTTATCAGCAATCTCTTTACGAGAGAAGTGAGGTTCCTCTGTTGGAAGGATGTTTCCTCCTCCAGAATTTACTTGACAAATACACTGTACGCAAGTACCACCACCACCACAAGCAGATGGTAAGAAAATTCCGTTTGAACCTAGTGTGCTCAAAAGTGTTCCACCACCATCAACTTCCAATTCGTGCTCACCGTTGATGGTGATTTTGATTTTACCAGATGGTGAAATCTTAGCTTTTACGTAAAGCAATAAACTTACAAGCAATAAGATGATTGCTGTAAAAACGATAACCGTAATTAATATAACCTGTCCCATTCTACTCTCTAATATTATTTTTAATTGGCTTAATCTGTTATTGAATTATCCGTTGGGGTGTCCACTTGTACAGTTTGATCGTCAACTTTTGCATCATCTTCCGACTCTAAGTTGATTCCACTGAAGCTCATAAATGCGATACCCATCAAACCAGTAATAACAAATGTGATCCCTAATCCTCTCATAGGAGCTGGTACATTCGAATACTTAATTTTCTCACGAATAGCAGCAATTGCTACAATCGCTAAGAACCATCCAATACCTGAACCAATACCGAAAGCAGTAGCTTCACCGATTGTTGAGTATTGACGTTCTTGCATGAATAATGCACCCCCTAAAATTGAACAGTTTACAGCGATCAATGGTAAGAAGATACCCAAAGCACCATAAAGTGCTGGAGCAAATTTTTCAACCAGCATCTCCACCAATTGTACAATTGATGCGATGACCGCAATAAACATGATGAAAGAAAGGAAGCTTAAATCCATCGTCGCGTATTCGTCCCCCAACCAAGATAAAGCCCCTGCTTGAAGCACATAGTTTTCTAATAACCAGTTTACCGGAACGGTAACACCAAGTACGAAAATTACTGCAGCTCCCAAACCAACGGCAGTCTTTACCGTTTTGGATACTGCCAGATAAGAACACATACCTAAGAAATAGGCAAAAATCATGTTCTCTATAAAGATTCCTTTTAGGATAATATTTAAATAATCTTGCATGATGTATTCTTATTAATGGTCTTCAATTAATGAGGTGTTTCTACTACGTTGTACCCAAATTACAATCGCCACTGCGAATAGTGCAAAAGGGGCGAGGATAATAAAGTTGTTATCCATGTATCCGTATTTGTAAAGTCCTGTTCCAGCGATACGATCTCCGAATAATTCAACTCCGAAGAATTTACCTGAACCAAAAATCTCACGAATAACCGATACAACGACGAGTACCCAACCGTATCCAAGCGTGTTACCCACAGCATCCAAGAATGAAGGCCAAGGTTTGTTCGCCATTGCAAAGGCCTCAAATCGACCCATGATGATACAGTTTGTAATAATCAATCCAACGAATACGGAAAGTTTCTCTGCCATATCTGGTAAGAAAGCTTTCAAAATTTCGTTTACAATAATTACCAACGCTGCAACAACAACCAACTGAACGATAATTCGAATTCGAGAAGGAATCAAGTTACGAAGCATTGAGATAATCACGTTACCGAGTCCCAGTACAAAGAATACACTCCCTGTCATTACTAAGGCCTGCTCAATGGAAACCGTAATTGCCAAAGCTGAACAAATACCCAATACTTGTAAAGTAACCGGGTTATTGTCATCCAATGGCTCTGTAATTAGCCTTTTGTTTTTCTTGGAAAACAAAGGTTCTTTTGGTGCTTTAATTTTTTCACTCATCTCAACCAGTTGTTATTTATTAAAGTATTTCACGTAAACCTGCACTGTACGGTCTACCATCTCTTCAACGCCCTTAGAAGTAATTGTTCCTCCTGTAATGCCATCTACTTTGTGAGCATCACCACCTGAACCATCTTTTACCACCTTGATTTTCTTGTATTTTCCATCAACAGAAATCACTTCAGAATCATATTGATCATAGAAGAAAGGTTGTTTGATCTCAGCACCTAAACCTGGTGTTTCAGTCTTGTGATCAAACGTTGCCCCATAGATAGATGATTTGTCTTCATCAATGGCCAAGTATCCCCAAATTGGTCCCCAAAGTCCACTTCCTACAACCGGAATAACGTATTTTTTTGTTCCGTTTAAAGACGCCACGTACAATGGATACTTTCTATCTTTAGGATCAATTGTTTTATCACGGAATTGTTTTTTGATGTCAATATCAAAAGCAACTTCTCCGTCTAAAACATTTCCTTCAGCACCCAATACTAAACATTCGTCAGTCAGTACATACTCGTCATAAAGAGCTTCCGCATTTTTACGAGAAATATCTAATGTGTCTCCGTTTTTAACCTCTTTTACTTTTAAGGCATTCAGGATATCCATTTTCTTTTTTACCTCTGTGTTCTTATCCTGCTTTTCTTTCAGTCCCATTGACACAGCAGCCAAACCAGAGCCCACAACCACTACAAGAAGGATCGCAAACAAAAAGGTATAACCGTTACTATCTTTATTTATCGCCATGATTATGCGGTTTTAAGTCGTTTTAATCTTCGTTTAACATTCGCTTGAATCACATAGTGGTCAATCATTGGAGCCATTACGTTCATAAACAAGATGGCCATCATTACCCCTTCAGGATATGCTCCGTTAAATACACGGATAGTTATTGAAAGGGCACCTCCTAAGAAACCGTAAATATATTTACCGGTACTCGTCTGGGCGGCGGTGACCGGATCGGTTATCATAAAGACAGCACCGAACATAAATCCACCAATTACCAAGTGATTAATAGGATCTAAATCCATATAAGGTGTTACTGATCCAAGTTGAGTCAAATAACCAACTGCTAAACCACCAAGTACAAAGCTCACCATTATTTTCCAGCTGCCAATACCTGTATACAATAATAGTCCAGCTCCAATAAGAATAGCAATAACAGATGTTTCTCCAATTGAACCAGGAATGATTCCAACGAATGATTCCCATAGTGGCCAAGCAGATTCGAAGGCAGATAGTCCGCCCTGATAGGCCCAATCCTCTGCCGGTCCATTAAAGGTGGCTAATTGGCCAAGTTGCGTAGCACCTGAGATACCTTCTGGCAACGCTTCCATTTCACTAACCCCTGACATCCAAATTTTGTCACCTGACATCATTGTGGGATATCCGAAGAATAAGAAAGCACGTGCCGTCAATGCAATATTGACAATGTTCATCCCTGTTCCTCCAAAGACCTCTTTACCGAGCACAACTGCGAATACAGTAGCAACTGCAACCATCCATAATGGAATGTCAGCAGGAACGATTAAAGGAATAAGCATCCCTGAAACTAAGAATCCCTCTTGAATGGCATGTTGGTTTTTGATACAGAAGATGAATTCAACTCCCAAACCAACCCCATAGGAAACAATGACAATCGGTAAAACTTTGATAGCACCATAAAGCGCTTTAGCGCCCATCATGTGTGTGAAATCAAATTTTCCAGTCTCACCCAAAGCATAATAATGCCAGTGACCCGTATTAATGATACCAAAGATTAAACATGGGATCAAAGCGACGATCACCATGAACATGGTTCTTTTCAAGTCAATACCATCACGGATATGCGAACCTTTTTTGGTCGTTTCTCCAGGTGTGAAGGCAAATGTATATAGCGCATCCCAAACTGGGTGGAATTTAGCCCACTTACTCTCGTGAGTAGGTTCCAATTTGCGCATGAATTTTTCTAAAGACTTCATTCTAATGATTAATTTTTAATTCAAATTACATGCATTCCTTATGGATCAAATCCAAACCTTCACGGATTTTATCCTGAATATTAACTTTCGATGTACATACGAACTCGCATAGTGCAAAATCTTCAGGAGCTACTTCGTAGATTCCAAGATTTTCCATTAGATCGATATCTTCGTACATACATGATTTGATCAATTGCATGGGGTAAATGTCAAAAGGGAATACTTTTTCCAATTCTCCCGTAACAACGAATGCACGAACCTCACCATTCAAATTTGTGTTTAGAACACGTTTCTTGTTTGGTGTTAGCCATGAGAAGTATGAGCGGTTGATCGAGAACTTTTTAGTTCCAGGACCTAACCATCCGCCACCCGAAAGTTGGAAAGCAGGCTCATCACCCTCAGGGATAACGGTAACTTGGTGATCATAAAAACCAACATAACCGTCAGCATCTATTTTTTCACCAGTCAATACGTTTCCACTGATGTACCTCACATTATCTGAAGCGATCTGACCGTCAACCAATGGTTTAATGGTAGCACCAATTCGCGTTTTTACATAACTTGTTTTCTTAACCTCAGAACCAGTCAATGCAACTGTTCTCGTCGGATCAAATTTACCCGCCAACAACGTTCTTCCGATTGTTGCAACGTCCAAAGCGTTTACCGTCCAAACAATCTCACCTTTATTGATTGGATCAATATGGTGAATTTGCGTGCCGACATTACCAGCTGGATGTTTACCTGAGATGGTATGTGTTTGAACTCCTTTTGCATCGGTAATCGCTGCGTCGTGAGAAACATTTGCACGTTTGGTTAAATGAACTTTGCCGTCGGTAAGCTTAGCGATTGCCGTCAATCCGGCTTGAAAAGCATCATGCTCTCCATTAAGGATATAATCGTAGTCTGGTGCTAACGGTGAAGAGTCAAAAGCAGATACAAAAATCGCTTTCGGTTTGTCTGTTGGCCTTGCTATCACATCAATAGGGCGCATCTTAATAAAAGGCCACAATCCGTTTTCAAGCAATGCTTTTTTGACACCTTTTCCATCCATTGAATCCGGATTACTAGCTCCAAATTCTTCTGATGCATCCGTACCGTCAGCTTTGATTCTGACTTCTAGGATTCGGCGTTTTTCACCACGGAAAACATCTGTAATTTCTCCAGCGACTGGAGATACAAATTTTATTTCTTCCTGGTATTTATCAAAAAAGATAACCGTTCCAATTTTGACTTTGTCTCCAACCTTAACGGTCATTTTTGGCACGAGGCCATGGAAATCAGGTGGCTTAATTGCAAACAACGAAGATTCGGCAGTCGTTTTGACTTTCTCAGCTTCCCCTTGCAATGTTATATCCAGTCCTTTCCTTAACTTGATAGTCCCTGACATATCTTATATGGATATTTGTTTAGAATAAGTGACAAATTTAAAGATCGATTGGCTTATTTAAAACCTTTTTTATTTCAAAATAATAGTTTAGAACGATTCTAAATAAGCTTCTTTTGTGATAATTCTCACTAAAGCAAATGCAATAGCTCATTCAATGCCTTTATTTCAGCCGTGTCCAGATCATGTTCGCGATTTTCTGGATTAAATAATATCGTATGAAAACCGCAATTTTTTGCTCCTTTAATATCTGTTTCTGGATTATCACCAATCATCACAGACTCTTCGGCAAAAGCAGCTGTTTTTTGCAAAGCTGTTTCGAAAACGAGCGGATGTGGTTTGTTTACACCGACTTCTTCTGTACAAAGAATTAGGTCAAAATACTCACTTAAGTTACAGTTATTCAACTTAGTATGCTGCACTTCTAAAAAGCCGTTCGTGATAATGTGCAAGGCATATTTTTCATTTAAATAGGTTAAAGCTTCATGAGCAAATGGAAAAATGTGTTTTTTCTGCGGACTACGCAGGACATATTCATTTCCGAGCTCAATTGCCTTATTATCACTGTTTCGAACTTTAAATGTATTTAAAGTGTCCAAAAAGCGACCCGTTCTCACTTGTTCCTTCGATACTTTTCCGTGGTTATACAAGTGCCAATAACGAGCGTTAATTTCTTGATAAGTTTGAATGAATTTCTGCACGTCTGCAATGTCTTCACTCAATCTCAATTCATGATATAGTTCTAGAAGCGCCTCAGAGGAGTTTTTTTCAAAATCCCAAAGTGTATGATCTAGGTCGAAGAAGACGTGTTTGAGATTTTTCACGTGCTTAAAATTTGAATAGGTAAATGCTTAAGCACATCAATGCGCTGTATAATCCAGTAAACAATAACATCAACGGAAATGTTTTCTTCTTTCCTCCATAAAATTTCGCACATACGATTGATCCGATCGGAACAGATAAAAACAAAGGCGCCAAAAGTGTTACACCATACAAGCCAAGCGTATGTTTTATCCAAACAATAGTTTTGTTTAATCGGGTGAAGGTCTTTTTTTGTTTTATTTCAATTCCCGCTTCCGCCGCTTTGCGCATTTTTTCAATCTTCTTGCGGTGAGAACGGTCCATAAAATACTCACTGAGGTAATAGAAGACTGTCATGGTGATCCAAGCTCCAAGCGTAGCGCTTACAAAGATTTCAAAGAGAGAAGTTATCGATTCTTCTCCCAAAGCAGCGTAAGCACCCCAATGAACAAATACAAATTTAAATGTCCCAAAACCAAAAGCGAAGATGATTAAATTCCAGTTCATTCTGATCGTTTAACACCATAAGCTAAATCGCCCGCATCTCCAAGTCCCGGAACGATATAGGATTTGTCATTTAACAAAGGGTCTATGGCCACAACCCATATATCTGTACCTTCAGGTAAAGCCGATTTAATATGCGCAATAGCTGATTCACTCGCAACTATAGAAGCGATGATTAATCGTTTAGGTTGACCATTTTCCAATAAAGCTTGATAAACCAATTCCATTGATTGCCCTGTGGCTAACATCGGATCTGCAATGATGAGTGTTTTACCCTCCAATTCTGGACATGCTTTATATTCAACAACAACCTCAATCGCTTCACCTTCTGTTTCTTTTCGATACGCTGAAACAAAAGCATTTTCGGCGCCATCAAAAATGTCCAATAAACCATGATGTAAGGTTAAGCCCGCTCGTAAAATGGAGGCCACGACGATTTGTGAATTTGGAATTGACATATTAGCCGTACCAAGAGGCGTGATAATATCCTTGTCTGTATAGTTCAGGGTTTTACTGATCTCGTAACCCAAGATATGACTTAAACGTTCCATGTTCTTTCGAAATCGCATGCGATCACCTTGTACGCTTTTATCACGCAACTCAGCCATGAACTGATTGGCAATGCTATTGTTTTTTGTGATTTCGTGAATCATGTTTTAAATGCTTAGCGCAAAGCTAGGTAAAATCCATGATTTAAGAGGTAAATAATCCGCCATTCAAATTTAGGGTCTGTCCTGTAAGATATCCTGCTTCATCTGCAAATAATGATTCAAGAACATGTGCCAACTGTTTTGGGTCTCCGAGCTCTCCTGTTGGGATATTGGATTTGAGTACTTCCTGCATATCGTCAGGTACATCATTGATCATACCAGCATTAAAATAGCCAAGCGCGATTGAATTGACGGTAATATTTTTCTTTGCTAATTCTTTTGATAAGGTCTTCGTTAGTCCCAATAAACCGGCTTTAGAAGCTGCATAAGCAGATGTACCAACAAATCCTGTTTGTGCCACGACGGATGACATAAAAACGATACGACCAAATGCTTGTTCACGCATCAGAGGAATAACGTGTTTACTCACCAAAAATGGTCCAGTCAAATTAACAGCAATCGTCTCATCCCAATCGGCTTGTTTTAATTTCCAAGACATACCATTACGAGATACTCCAGCGTTATGGACCACCATATCGATCCTTCCAAAATCGGCTTTGACCTTTTGAATCAGCTCTTCAACTTCTGATTCTATTGTAATGTCAGCTTGATAAGTTTTGACATGATCTAAGTTTAAGTCTGGTTCGTTCTGAAAATAATGCAGTGCGAGATTATAATCACTGTTTTTGAAGTGATTAACCAATGCTGTTCCTAGTCCACCTGAACTTCCGATGATCAAGAGTGTCTTTTTCATTCCTGTTTATTTCTTCAATTTTCTCAAGGTTCGAAACCAAATTGGAGTCTGATCAAGTTCGTAATGATAATAGTTTCGATTCGAAGCGCCAAATTTTCGATAGAAGGTGGCTACATTTTCAATATCGGATCCACCAAAATCGAGTGTTTTATAGGTGCCTTGAAAGCGTTGAAAAGCCTCGTCAAAGAGGGCGTACATGACACCCTTCTTTTTTGCTTCTTCTGCTGCAGCTCCCTTGAGGTAAGTAATTCTTTTTTTATCCTTCAGAAAAAATCCACCAGCCACTAAGGCTTGATTTTCATCATAAGCTAAAATGAGCTCACCATGCTCATTTTTTAATGCTGTATTCATAAGAGCTGTCAAGATGATTAAATCCTCTTTCTTAACGGAGTCAATCTTGTGCGCAACATGTTCTTCGAATAAGTTAATCAATAGACTTGGGTCTAACCCAGCGCGAAATGTAAATTGTTTTTGTCCTTTTTTGATTAACCTTTTGGCATTGGTTTTGAATTTTTTTTCGAATTCATTTTCCAATGTCAAGTATTGATGAGAGCGAATGGTTTCTTGATCCAATAAGCCCGATTTTTCAGAGCGAAAGGAAAGATGAGCAAATTCCTTTTGAATCAAAGGTAAAACTTCAGCCCAAGAAAAATCATCACCAATAATGTCATATTCCCGTGTGAATGGTGCAGGATAGAGACGCTTGACACCAAGTTTCTTAGTGAACGGCAAGGGCAGAATGGTTTTATAATCATCCGTTATGACGGCTGACCAGTTTTCTGCACAATTGTCCAAATACCAGCTATACTGAAAGATGTTTTCAATATCACATTCCTTTAAACGTTTATCCCATTTTACGGGGTCAATATGTTCACGATTTACAATCTTCATGCTTCCAGCACATCAGAGAACGTCTTAAATTCATGATTATTCTTGTGACGTTCGATAAATCGCTCTAATTTTTTTAAAGCAAATTTTGTACAAGCTTTTGGATGACCGATAAAAACCGTGTCTTCGAAGCCTTTTTGCTTATTGCGTCTCAGGACATGATTCATTTTAGTGACGAAATATCCATCGACCCCAGCAGACAAACGCATACCTTTTGTGAGCATTTTTTTTCTCAAACCAGGGGAGGGCATAGGATATCCATCACCCATAGGTTTGTGTTGGCTAGGTTTTAATCGACCTAGGATAAATAATCGCCAGAAAAATAGGGCACTGTATGATTCGCTTGAAATGGGGTATTCCCAAAAATCACCATCTGATACAGGTGTGCATAATTCACTTTGGAACTTCCATTTAGATAAATCAGGCGCTTTTGTGAAATTATAATAGTAATTACCAGCGGTAAAGATGCCTCCCGGAAATACGGTGGAATCAATTTTTAGACCGACTGACTTAAAACTCGATTCAATCCGATCAAAAGGCTGTAAACACCATCCTCCAGCTCTGTATGAATGTACTTTTTGCCCTGTCCAAGCAAAAAGAATATCGCGATAAGAACGGACAATGCGTTGGATGTC